>Ga0307928_10000238_pt1 | contig 39571 bp, 59 predicted proteins | sample AceLakmetagen232_FD_201815 | JGI IMG/M metagenome (GOLD analysis project Ga0307928, IMG submission 201815) | Saline water microbial communities from Ace Lake, Antarctica - #232 | ecosystem: Environmental > Aquatic > Non-marine Saline and Alkaline > Saline | place: Antarctica: Ace Lake...
CGGTTGTCGTTACTTCTGTCGTGGTTGGTTCTGCTGTCGTTGTTGGCTCAAGCGTTGTCGTGGGTTCAAGCGTTGTCGTGGGTTCAAGCGTTGTCGTGGGTTCAAGCGTTGTCGTCGGTTCAAGCGTCGTCGTGGGCTCAAGCGTTGTCGTGGGTTCTTGTGTAGTCGTCAGGGCTGCCGTGGTTGTTAGTTCAGCGGTTGTTGTCGGCGCTGCTGTGGTCGTTGCCGCTTCGGTCGTTGTCACGGCCCCTATCGTTGTAGTTGCCACCTCACGCGGGATGTATTGTATATCTTCCCCCCAATGAATTAGAAACGTCGGTGTAATTGGTGATAACTGAACTTTTGACATTATACCCCTGCTTTATGCTGTTGTAGTTGCGGCGTCCGTCGTTGTGGCTGCTGCTGTCGTTGTCGGGCCTGTTGTGGTCGGCCCTGCTGTTGTCGTTGACCCGGCAACAAGAACACCCCATCCGGATACCGGAAAGAAGACGTCGGCGGCTTTTACACCGCCGACTTTTCTCTGTTTTTATTTAACCGCCTGTGGTCGTCGCGGCTGCCGTGGTCGTCGCGGCAACGGTGGTCGTCGGTGCAACGGTGGTCGTCGCGGCTGCTGTGGTCGTCGCCGTCGCACTGCCCGCGCAAGGCTGAAGCCAAACGGATGCTGTTGCATCTGCTGCGGGCTTCGGCCTGTTGGCAAACCCTGCCAGGACGTTAGCACCGGCAACGCCGGTAAGCTGCGCATTGCCAATATCCCAATACAACGGCCATCCGTCAACCCACGCTTCTGCGTTGTTGGCGGCAATGGTGCAAGCGCCGCGAATATAACACTCGCCGCTTGCTCCGTCTGCGATATCGGATATCGCAACGCGGACACTTCCGCCCGCTACAATAACACCACCTGAGGCAACGGCGGCGCCCGATATGTTATCGGTGGTTAGAATCAACCCAGGCTGGTCATAATTAATCATGTTACTTGCTCCCCAAAAAGGTTTTTAAATTTTCAAACACAACAACGATTCAAGGCTAAATGCCTTAAGTGGTGGTCGTGGTGTCATCGCCTGAAACGCGGACAAGACCGCGATAATCAATGGCTTTGGCTACGATCTGATGGCGGACTTTGAACTTTTTCGCGTCCGTGTCAAAGTCGGTTTCTTCCTCGAGAACTGGTTCGCGTTCGCCTTCCAAGAAGCATACGTCAACTGTATCAACCTGGTTCGGGTCTGCGGCGAGATACCATACCTGCGAACTGGTCTGGTCGAGGTGCGGGCTGGCGATCAGGTTAAAGAAACCCGCGAACGGATTCGGAGTCAACGGGTTCAAGTCGGTGTCCGGATCGTTTACGGAGGTCAAGAACTGACGCCCATAAACTTCGCGGCCCTTCGGAACGATCATGTGTCGCGGATCGTTGCCGATAAGCGTCGAGCCGTCAATGTCCGTCTGCGTTCCCATCGCGGCCATAATCGGCGCGAGGGTTGCAACGGAAATGTTGCCAACAAAATCGTTGTTGTGGTTCGCCCCGTCAAAGATCGCATTGCCGTCAGACAGGTTCGCGTTGTTGGTGAGGATCGCGTAGGCAACCTGGTCTTCCAAGTATTTAGCCTTTGCGCCCATTTTCTGCATGATGGTCGAGAACGCGCTCAAGTCATCGTTGATCATCATTTCACGCGTGAACTTCAGCCCTTTGCCGTATTTCGCGAGGGAATAGACTTCGCGGTTTTCCGTGAGCTTGCCGTAAGTATATTCGCCGCCTTCGTTGATCTGTGCAAGGTCTGGCGCGGCTGAAAGCAGAACCTTAGAAACCTGCTTGAAGTCAGCAGCCGTGGTTTCTTTCGCCCACATATTCCAGGTTATGGGGGTGATTTCGTAAGACTGACGCAGCGACTTGTTGAGAACGTTCGCCAGAATAAACGGGAAGTCGGAAGTGCTCATTGCGAGAAAGGCCATGTTGCCTTTAGCGCGACCGGAAAGCATCATTTTGTTGAAACAAAGAGAAACAACTTCGGTCTTCGGGATTTCTCGACCGGCAATGCCGAACTGACAGAGATATTCCCGACCAATCTCGAGCAAGCTCATGTGCTTAAAGCCATTGGCTCTTTCACATGGTTTGCCAACATTAAGGAATTCGCCGTCAGTGAGTTTGCGCGGGCTGAACAAACCGGACCGCAGCGAGATTGCATCGCTGATACCGTCGCCCAGGGTTGACAGGTTCAGGTCATCGCCGACCTTTGTTCTTGACACGGGTTCGCCTCCCTCCAGTTTCTTGACGATTTCCTGGAACATCACTGTCGTAACGCCAGAATCCGCAAGCGACTGACAAAATGCCTGTTCCATTCCATTCTTTTTGCCGAGCATCGCAATGTTTGCGCGGCGGTTTTTGTCAGAAGTCAGGAACTGTTCCTGTATCTGTTTTGCGGAAAGAGCCTCTTCAGGCACGACAACGGCTGCCGGGTCGGTTACGATTTCGGGCTCCGGAACGACTGCCGCTTCTTCTGCGGCTTTCTCGGCCCATATATCGTTTGCGCGGCTTTGACGGCTTACCTCGTCGGGGTATTTTTCCATCATGGTGGAATCCGCAACGAAACGAGCCTTGAACTGCTCTTCCGTTTCGAGCGCTTCCGGGGTAATGTCCGGAATGACAATCGGGGCTTCTACGTCAACAACTGCTTCGGGATCGACGATAACGTCGCCTTCCGCAAGCAAGACGGCCCGCGCCTTCTTGAACTGTGCCGGCTTCAGTTCCATCAGATACTTCAACGTGTCCTGGTCGGAACTACCTTTTGAAAGCCCAACGCTTTCAAGATGCTTCCTGAGTTTCGGATCGATCATGGTTGAGCCTCCTTGTGATAGTAACCCGCCGGGATTTGCTCCGGCATCGCCTACAAAGTCAACAGCGTGAAGCACGGCCACACGGCCTAAAAGATTCTCCCCGCTTTTCTCAAATTTAGCTTTTGCAAATTTAATACTGAGGCCGATTGCGGTTGGGTCGTCTTCCGCAATGTCTAACAGGTAATCGCGCATGTTGCCCTTCGGACCATCCGGACGAGCGGCATACTTGCCAAAAAAGATATCAGCCTTAATCTGGTTTCCGTCTTTCCTGAAATTCTTTGCCCGGCCAAGCAACACTTCAATTTCATCAACCATCGGTGCCGCTAACATGCCCCCGGCTAACTCCGGATGCGTGAAGCGAACCTTTAGACCGTTGGCATGTGAATTGCCCATTTCAAGAACCTGATTGAGCATAACATCGTCAATTACGAAACCATGACCGGACGCCGGCCCGCCTGTGATCACGCTGGCGTTATACAAGACGCCATTTACGCGATCCGTGCGGACTCCTGCCATATCTCCAGTGCGTAAACTGATTATGTTCATGTGCCGGTCCTCTTAACAATCGTTGGCTGTAAAGGCTTAACAACTTCTGGTTCCGGTTCTGTTTCGACCGGCGCGGGATCGTTCGCATTTTCAGGGAAGGTTACGCCATTGTCGGCGGCGAACTTCTTCTCCTCTGAAGACTCAAGAACTGTTTCGCGGAAGTCCTCGCCCTGTTGATTCAATATGCGTTCGCGGGTATTTAGAACTTGTTCAATTTGTATGCGCGCGGCGTCCGCCTGGTTCTTTGGATCAATCCAGAGTTTCGGCTTCGGCTGCCAATCTGTCAGCATAAGTTCGTCTGGTATTTCAAGAGCGAATACGCCCGGAACGGAAATGCGACCTTCAAGAAATGCAATGCGTATGAACTCTTCGCGGATAGGCTGACACCAATCATTGATAAGGCGTTGCTGTTCCGGATCGGTTGAATCCCAAAGCTCGATTTGTCCTTGACGTTGGCTTGTGAACGAGCCGCCTGTATAGTCTCGGCTGACGGTTGGGTAATCCAACCCGGCGCCGGCTGCTATGTTCTTGGTTTGTCTAACGGTGAACGGCTCGAACTGATTGCCCGGCGTTTGATTCGCGTGGAAGTTCGCTTTCTTGCCTGCCGGAAGTTGATTGACCATGCCAGGCTCGAAATTGAATATCGGGTTTTCGTTGGTGTCTTCGGTATAGCCCGTGCCAGTTCCGCCAGCGAAGAGGCCGTTTGCAATGCCCGCAGGGCCGCCGATCTCTGTTTCGATAGATACGCCCATGCAAGCCTCGAGCCGTGCGCGAATTACCGTGTATTCTTCATACATTTTTAAGTGGTGCATCTCGTTAATAACGGAAGTCAGGCGGCTAACTCCATACGTCTGACGCACACGGCGTTGACGCATGAGGTGAAGTATTCGGTCAGCAGGGACGCGCTCACTATCAAAGAAACTTCTTGTATGTTTTTGTTCACGCCTGCTGACCCAAATTGCGGCGGTTTTACCGAAATCGTCGATTTCGATACCGTCGCGAATTTCATTTCCTGTATCTTGATTAAATGTCTTTGTTCGGTCGAGTTGTTCGGGCTCAATCTGCTGAAGCGCAAGCCCAATCTCATCAACTCGCGGAATGTAACACATAATCGTAAACGCCTGCCCCACGGTTACATCTTCCGAAACGGAAAGGTTTTGGAACTCAACAAAGGTTTTTTTACCTTCGACGTCGCAAAGGTTCTTGCGCGTAGCCCAACGCAACCACTTTCTATCAAGGATTTTGTTATATTCTACAAGTGGTTCGCCGGTGATCGGATCGCGCGCTTTTGCGCGGGCTGTTATGCCAGAGCCGACAACGTGCCGGAGATATCCGGAAACAATGCTTTCCGCAATCCAGTTATCACGGACCGCGCCGCGTCCTCTTGCAACCAACGTCGGATAGTCGGGAAGGATGGCTTGATCTGCTGTTTTGTTCTGAGAAGGCCAATCGTTCGTAAGCCGGCTTTTGTCCGCCGCTTCGTAAGTAGACAAGGCTTCCATTTGAGATCGCGTAACCTTTGACCGGAGACGTGCGGTATCCCGACGACTTGACCAACCAGGCGATACAGTTTCGATTGTGCGCTCAAGCCAATTCATGGATACACCCCAAATGGAGATACACCCGAACCGCCAGACGGTTTACGGAACGAAGCGACCGAAGGCCGGCCCCCGTTTTGAGCAAAGGCAAGCTGTTCGAGAAGTTCTGTTCTAAGGGCTCTAAGATCGGTAAGGCTGGATTTTGTAACGGATCGACCGGCAATAGATACAGATTGAGCCTTCCCGGACAGTAAATCCGAGATTGCCGCGCTTACTAATACCAATTCTGCTTGAATCTCTGCTTCAGTCATGCGCTAACGATACAACGTATCAACATGAAAAGTCAATAATGCGTTTCAGCGGTGTTGAAGACTATATATAAAGTTTGGCCGTCTTGTGACACTTGCGACACTGCGTATATCTGATCCGACCGGTCCTTCCCGTAATGGACGGACGGTTTGCGCCGCATACTTCGCAGACAGCTTCAAATATAGCTTTCTTGACTTTATACTCGTCTGTTTCCTCAAAAAAGAAGGTTTTTGCCTGTTTTCCTTGTTTTCCTCTTCTTTTCGCCTTTTTGGTGCTTAAACCTGGAATCTTTTCTGTTGCCATCCTGATTGCCTCTCCTTTTTGGGTTGTGGTTTCGTTTTTTCGATTTCAGCCGCTTTTATCTTCAATAAGTCATCAACCGACAAGTTTCTGATACCAAGTATTGAAGCGCCTGCCATTTGATACACTTCGCAAGCATTATAGTGATCGTCGGCCCTGATTTGCTTCCAAACCTTCTTTAATCGCCCATTTCTGTCCTTACGTTCGACCAGGACCGTTGAAGTGATCTGCCTGGTATACGATTCGTCTGTATCTTCGGGCAACGCCCAATATCCGGGATCGCCCTTGCGAATTTTCAACCGATGAAACATGGCGCCGCGGTAATGCGCACTATTTACAGTAACCCGCTGCAAGCCGCCCGGAATCGGTGTCTTCGTCGCCGGATACTTGTCAATAACCGTCCAGGACATTGGTTGATACAACAACTCCGCGCCCATAAGCGGAATCATCTGTGGATACTGTCTGCAAAAGTCGTATACCTCGTCCGTGCGATACCGGGAGTCAATCAGCCCATACGTGATCGGAAACCCGGAATAGACGCTATAAAGAATCTCGGCAAGTGCCTTGAAGTCATCAACACAACCATAACGCGTAAGCCAGGACGACTCCGAAGGCGGTCCCCACCCGCGCACAATGTAATACAGACAGTCCTTTTGAACGTCTGCCGTAAGTATGACTGCGGCTATGTTTGCGGTCGACGGGAACTCTCCCGACGCGTATTCCTGCGTGTGTTCCATGACATTAGCATCCTTTACACTTTCGGCCTTCTCTTCCCAAGGTTCGGCGAAATCACTGTTAATAACAACTTGCAACTCGTCAAGGTCTTTTCGGGCATCGCGGAATCGTGCCAAGACTTCCCCGAACTTGATCCAGGGCGCATACCATGACGGCAAGTGAAAGGACACAGTAGAGCCGCCCGGGGGAGGTGGTGTCCACTCGTATTCTGGCATCCCTTCTTTTTTGGGTATCCACTTGCCTTTTAACTCCATAGCAAGCTTCTTGTCGTTGGTGATTGAGCATTTGCACTTTTCGCATTCATACCAGGCATGCTTTGCGATTTCATCGGAATTCTTCATGTCCTCTGGTTTGCGGATGTTCTCAAATATCAGCTTTTGGAAATGTCCACATTCAGGGCAAGGGACGTGATATTCGCGCCAGTCACCCTTCATAAGCCCTTGCCAAATTTGACCATCGACAAGGGTTGGGGTGCTCGAAAGGACGATCTTTCGATTCCAGAAGGCAGTCGTCCGCTTTATGCCGAGACTGAGCATAGAGCCCTCTTTGCGCGACCTTTCCGGGAACTTGTCGATTTCATCCGCGAAGAACCGCCTTATAGGACGACTCGACAACTCGCCGGCACTGTTCGCCCCAATGAAGGTCAACGTCATTTTCTTGAACTGCATTTCAAGGGTTTGATAGTTGTCAAGGTCTGCCGGCTTCTGATCCCTTAGCAAAGGCGAGGCATCGACGACCGGCTGAAAGCGTAGTTTTGAGAAGGACTTCACGAGCTTTTCCGTAGGCATAGCCCACAAAGCAGAGCCCGCGTCTTCGGTAATGCCATAGAACAGGAACGCAAGCATTGCCGTGGTTTTGGCGGTTTGAGCACCAAAACACAGATATATCGTTTTGATGGTTGGGTCTTCAAACGCTTCAAGAACTCCGCGCAAGTAAGGTGTCCGATCAAGACGCAAAGGACCAGGGAAGTTTGAAACGCGCGCTTCCAGGCGTATATTCTCTTCGGCATAGTCGGCAATCGACACTTGTGCCGGTGGTTCAAAAGCCGCTCTGAATGCGTCAACTACTGTTGGCATTATGCGGACCTCTTCTTTTTGCGTTTAGGCTTATCTCCGGACGCAAGCAACTTCAACACGCCTATTACTTCCGATTTCACGATTGCTTCAATCTCCGCAGCTGTTCGCCCCTCGCAAACCGGCGCCACAGCTTGAGGCACAGCAAGCAACGCAGTCTTGATTTCCGTCGCAATCTTGGTGAAAGAGTCTTGAATCTCGCTGGCTTTTATCCATCCAGCATCGTGTTGGCGGATGGATTCCGCGTCTTTTTCCAATTTGCGTAACTGTTCTGAGATGGTCGTCCACCCCTTCGCCAACGCCGCAGCTTCCGCGATAGGATCGCGTTCATCCTCGAAGGTAGGATTGTTGATACAGTCGGCCCACCTGATGTAAGCTGCCTTTTCAGATTCGCGAAACCGCTCAAGCATTGCCTCATATCCTGCTTCGATATTCTTAATGTCAATTTGGTTATCGCCATTATGACCGCCTTTCTCGTCGTTTGTGGCGCCGATTGTGTCCGCGTCTTTGTCCGCAACTTTCGCCGTTTTACGCGCAACAGTCGCGATTTTCCCCTTCGCGGATTTCTTTTTGGCAGAACTTTTGGCCGGAGTCTTGTCTTTCGTTTTGGCGTTCGGCTTCGCTTTTTTTTTCGCGCCCGGCAAGGTTTTCGGCGCGATCCCTTCGCCGGCAAGCCACAACTTAACCTCACGAATATCAAACACTCGAAACGGACGGCCCCCCGCTGTCCGTTTCTTTTGGCCCGAAGGACAGCCCTTTTCCAGCCAACGGCGAACCTGGCGGTCAGAGACGCCAAGCGCCAAAGCCAAGTCGGAAGTCGATTTATCGCGAAACGGACGCGTCATTTTTTATCACTCGATCAGAGAAAAAACTTGCCCACACTTACCCGTGTGACGTGGGGGGTTCAGGAGGACCCATTTTGTTTGGGTGATACCTTTTCTCTCTTGTCCGGTGTCCGGTTGTGTGGGTGGTTTGCTGTTGTTCATTGGCTCTTCCTTTCGTTTGTTCGCGTTTAAGTCTTTAGTATACTACTACTTATATCTCTTGTGCCAGTTTCATACTAACTTATGCCAAATTAGTATGAAGCTCCACGGCCTCTATTCGCTTCCCTATCCATGCCATGACAGGCACGGCCATGCTGTTGCCTAACGCCTTGTATCGCGGCCCGTCTGCGGCTGGTTTGCCCCGGTAATTTATCAACGTGTATTCGTCCGGGAATCCCTGCAACCTCTCGCATTCAAGCGGCGTCAGTCTGCGCACTGCAAGGCTGCTTGCAACCATTGTCGTGTTGATTCCACCGTCGCCTTTGTCGCCCGAATGGGATGGGTTGGCGCGCAGCGTGTAGCCTAAATCTGAGCCAGCTATGCCTACTGGCTTATATGCAATCGCCGGGTTGCTCGATGGTGATGCTTGTAGGCTCTCGGTCATGTCTGAATTCATCGCCATCGTTTGCTGTGCTGACTTGTTCCAGCCAAATACGATTGGTTGTTCATGGTTACAGTTTAATGTCGGGCTCATATCTTTGCCCACCTCTGCCCCTGCTTGCCCGTGGGCCAACGTAACGGGTATACAAAAGTCAAGCTCATTACAGTTGCCCGCTGTCCGCGTTAATCCGCCTCCGCTTGCGGCAAGCGTCCCTGCAACGCGTGGCGTGGCTATATAAGTATCGTAGTCTTCTAAGTTGCTCGTTCCGTCACGCGCTCTAAGGCAGCGCGCAACATTTCTGGAAGCTTCTTTCCCCTCTTCGCGGCTCGGCGGAGTATTCCTGCGCATGCTTTCGGTGTCAAAAAGAACCGCTGCGGAATTTCGCCAGTCTCCAATATTTGCGACAACGAACACACGCTTGCGTCGTTGGGCCAAACCGAAGTATTGAGCGTCCAACACTCGGTAGGCGAACCCATACCCGAGTTGCGCCAGCCCTCCAAGGAAGGCTCCAAAGTCCCGTCCGCCGTTGGATGACAGGACGCCAGGCACATTTTCCCAGACAATCCACCTTGCGCGTAATCTTTGAGCAAGTCTAAGAAACTCAAGCGCCAGGTTTCCACGAGCGTCATCCATTCCGCCTCTGAGTCCGGCAACGGAGAAAGACTGGCAAGGTGTCCCGCCGACCAGAAGGTTAACTGGTCCGTGTTCTCTGATTGTTTCATCACTAATCCTTGTCATATCGCCCACGTTCGGTAATCCCCAGCGTTCATCCACCACCGCTGCGGGAAAGGGTTCTATCTCGCTTGTCCATGCACAGCGCCAGCCAAGCGGTTGCCATGCCGCGTGTGCTGCGCCTATGCCGTCGCATACGCTTGCGTATATCATGCTTTCTCAGCCTTCGCGATTGCTTTTTCGATAATATCAATGTGACAATTATCGAAGTGTTCAATATCGTTTAAACAGGTGCTTGATATGGCCTTGCATTGTGTGCATTTAAAATATGGGGAATCGTAGGTAAAGAATCGCCCCTTTTGCCCGGCCAACTTCAACGCCTTCAACAACTCGGCATTTTGGGCCTTTAATGCTTCGGCTTCGGCAATCGCTTTGCGTTCTCTGTTATAAATATCTCTGACACACAAATACAGAAACGTTTTTGTAACCGTGCATTGCGGCATGTTGCCGCGTTCGTCTTCCTTAACAGACCAGACGTCTCCACTGCCGTTTTTGATAAGCGACACGGCCCCTCGCTTCAACATCGTAACAACCGATTCAACCTTCATACTTCACCCCTTCATAAATAACATCCCCGCAAGCCCAGGGCGCCAGTCCTAATATCCTTACGGATACACGGCCTGCGAGGATGTTTGTTTCATTTGCTTGCGTCCTTGTCGTCCGTTAGCTCTTCAATCGGAACGTGTTCTTGTGCGTCGTTGGTCTTCAACCCGGCAACGTCCAGATTAGTAGTGTCGTCTTCCGTTGATTCATAACCCATTGACCCGGCAAGATTAAGCTGATCTTCGGTCTTGACAACTGCCGGGACAAACAGCTCTGTGTGTCTGGAATCAGGCGACACCGCTTCTTCGGGCATGAACTTCGCTTGATACAGTGCAAGCATACTGTCTGCTACTGTGCCAGCCCATGCGGCGGCCTCTTGCGGAAGTATCATCAACAATGCTTCTTCTTTTTCTGGAAAGTATGCCGAACACCCTCCCGTAATCCCCGTCAATGCCGCTGAAGCATACGCACACCATGCCTCTTGTAAATCCGGGTCTTTGATTTCCGCAAGCTTCCTGTCGGCTACTTTCATCATTTCATCTGCCGTTGCATGAGCTCGTGCGGTTGCGACTTGTGCGCTGCATACGGTTGTGATCTGGTTGTCGCCGTCAAAATGAACCAAGCTTCCCCCGTGGAGAAACCCGGTCATTGCGGCCTGGCTGAACCATATCCACCTCGTCCGGCGGTCTTCATCGCGTGTCAATTCTTGCATTATTCCCATCGTTTTTCCTTTCTGATTTGTTTGAATGAATTACCAATTTACTCTGATTACTGTTCTTGGATTGTTGTTTTCTTGTCCGCAATAAAACTTTCTTGCGGTTCCGATCTTCCACACTTGCGCGTCATCGTGCCATGCTATCCCGTTCAGCGCGTCTTTTACCAGCTTAATCAGGTTGTCCAAGTCCGGCGTTTTCAGGTGCGGCCTTAGTGGGCGCGGCGTTCTTTTCCGAAAGTCCGACTTCGGACATGCGAAATAAAACTCTACTTCAACCTCGACGGGCGCTCCTTTCGGTATGGGCTTCTTGAATTCTTGTAAAGTATAAAACCCGATAGTCTCTTCTTTCGCTTTCGTCTTGGCCGGCGTGTATGTGATCTTGTGGCCGTGCCTGTTCTTCCCCGCCCGCGCCCGCAGCTTTGATACCGGCTGCCCTGGTATGATTATTGTTTTATGCATCTGCCGCATCTTTCTTTTCTTGCCTGTTGAACATGGTTACTGCGTTGTTTAGGCGTTCAACCCATACCTTCATAAGTTGTATTGAGGCAAAAGCCCTCCCGCCAAGGCAACATTTTACTGCCGTTGCGTTTGTTTCCCCGTCAATACAATCGTGAAATTCAACCTTTTCAATTTCACCCACAAAGCACCTCCTGTTTAAGTTTTGCGATTGCGTATGTTGTTGCGGTATCGTCTGACATTCCGGGCGCTGTTGCCTTCTCTGCTTTAAGCCGTGCTGCCTTGTCTTCTGCCGGCAGTCTACGCCATACAAGCAGAATATCGTTTTGCTTTTGGTATGCTGTATAAGACTTCGTTTCCGGCACCCGACAATCTGCAACCTCTTTCCTGAATAAGTCCGAATCCTTCCACGGTGTTTCGTTGCGTTTGACCCGATCAGACAATAATGCGGTAAACGATTTCTTGATAACCAAACCCGACCTGGCCACCTCCCACGCTAAAAAGATTCTGTGCTTCTCTTCCTTCGGCTTCGCATCAAAACCCGACAAGTCCTTTCTTGCGTATTTATGACCACCCGACCCCCCCTTGTTTTTAGGGGGCTTTGGGGGTTGGTCTTTTATAAGGCTATGGTTAAGGATATGGTTAAGGCTTTGGTTATGGTTATGGTGATGTAGTATACCATCGTCATCGTGTCCTGATGGTATCCCAATACTGTCGTGATACCATGTCGATAGCATCGGATACCGTTTATGAAAGGCTTTTTTAAGCTCCGCGCATTGCGCTCTAATGTCCTTAATTATCCCATTAACGTAGTTTTTATGCACACTTCCGTCATCGGTAAACCCGGTCCGTTTTGCTCTGCCAACCACCCAATAAGTATGCTTTTCAAACCACTTAACCTTATCGCCGATCTCAATCTTGGCCTTTTCTATCTGGTCTAACGTCAAACGCGACTCAGCAGCCATAATGCGCTTGCTAACGGTGCCAGTCCCCGTAAGCCCATTACTGTGGTCATTCAGTAGAAGATACGTATACAGGTGCATTGCTTCCAATCCCCACCCATCCAGGTCTGGATCGGAATAGATTCCCGTTTGTATGCTAACGTGTCTACCCGACATTGTTACCCCTCAACTCTGCAAGCTCTTTTCTTGTTTCCTTGTTTTGAGATACGAGAGAATTTTCAATTATGCGGCTATATTGATCAATTCGTTTCATTGCATCTAAAAGTCCACTTAGCGTTTCCAACAATTCCAGTGCCTTTTCGTGTGGCCTTTGGTTGGCAAAGAGCGAATCAAGATACATTTGTTTATAATCCGGAAGGTGTTCCGCGTCCGATGATGGCTTGTAGTCTGGCATTGTTACCCCCTCTATAAATGCTGTTCTGCCTCGAATTCGGCCTGCGACCAATCTTCGCCTTCTCTGAATATCTCATTGCGGTATTTGTTTTCAACAAAAGGCAGCGCGTCTTTGTCTATCGTTTCTACAAGTTTCGCCATACAGCACCACATTGTTTGAAAATCTTGTGATGGCTTAACCAGCCGCGACACCCACTTGGCGCCCATCATTATCGCAAACCCGAAAGTTTCGCTGTTCGGGTCATAGATATATAGATAGTCTTCCGTCTCTGCTAAGATTTTATATGGTGGTTTTTTCTTCACAACCTTGTGAGTCAATCTGTCGTTTTTTACATTCAGACGCCGGATAACATCCGACGCCACCATCAAAGCCCTTTCAAGTAGCTCACTATTCGTCATCCCGACTGTATAATTTCTTGTCCATTTCCCGTTAATCGTTCCCTCTATCTCAATCTTGCCGTCGTCGATAAAGACCCGATTGTTCCCGTCGTTGTATAGGTCTGTCTTTGCTTCGCTCATTGTTTAACCCTCAATTTTACGTTTTCGAGTTTCAGTCGTTTTATTTCCGATTCCAGGAACTTGCTGTATCGTTGTTCGCTTTGGTGAACGTTTTTATATGCGTCGATAGTCGAGTTGTTCTGTTCGGCTTCGGCTTTAAACGCGGTAATAAGCCCTTGCAGAATGCCCAACAAAAAGAGCGCCTTTTCGTGCGGTCGCTGGTTGGTAAACAGCGAATCAAGATATACCTGTCTATAATCCATTGTTGGTTCTGACTCTGGCATTACTTCGCCGCCCCATATGCGAACCGCAACGCGTCGATTGTTTTGTTTTTCTTTGTGATCACGCCGCGCAGGGCTGCGTTTGAGCGTTTAAGTTCTTTGGCACAATCCCGGTGTTTGTCACGCGATCCCAGCACCTCATAATATTCAGTGAGCCGCGCGCTTATAACGCCCTGCATATTTTCACGAACTATTTCAGACTTTGCCTTTACGAAGATTCGCGCGTGTCCGTTCGGACAATAGAAAGTTTTCTTCTTTCCTTCTTCCCGGCATTCATTCAGGAATTCAGCCGGAAGACTGTATTCAATGCCACATTCCCCGCATACCATTCTTGTCATGTCCGCCATCAGTTCCCCTTCGCTTTTATCTTCATGCGTTCCCAATGCTTATACAATTCTGCCTTTGTTACCTTGTATGTCCTGATCCGCGTGTCTTTGTATTTCTGCCAGCCGTATTGTATAACCCATCCATCCTTGATAAGCTCGTTAATCCTGCTTGCCAGCCTTGCCGCGAACTTTACATTTACACGAGTCAGAACACGACCCGCCAGCAACAGCCTCAAGATTCTTTGCTTCTGTGTCAGTGCTTTTGGCATTTTCAATCCCCTCAGATTTACCATTTAGAAAATCGTTGCACCCGTCAAATATAGTTTTTGCGAACTTTCGCCCCTTGAATATAAACACGCTGTGATTCATTTGTGCGATTGTGTTCAGCCCACGCATTGTGTGTTCCACAATGGCCTCGGCAGAAGCAACCCGATCAACCAGCTTTTCGATTTTTGCGTCTTTCTCCTCGAGGCCCGCGAGAAGAACTTCTTTCATCTTGTTTCCGAATTCTGCCAGTTTATTAAACTTATGCTTTCAGTTCTCCGCGTTGGCTTGCAGTTCGCCGATTAGTGCCGCGTCTTCAAGGGCTCGTTTATGGTAGTAGTCCATCCCTTTTGATTCATCCATCCTCTTTCCCCTCATTCAAAACTATTGCCAGTGCTTTGCGTTCTGCTTCTGCGCGTGTTAGCTTGCCGTGGTATTCCATAATCCCGGCGCGCTCTTCGTATGTCTCGCGCTGCGCGGCTGTCAGGTTTGCAAGCGCTTTTTTAAAATCAATGCCGTTCATCAGTTGCCGAACCCTTCATCGCACATCGGACAATACGCATACGCTTCTTCTTCCTGCCGATCCATATACGATATTGGAATTTCCGTTTGCGGTTTTGGCGGAAGCATGTCTTTTATTTCGTGTAGGATAGCGGCTTTGAATTCTGCCAAGTCTCTCCTTGTGACGGGTCTCGCCATCTTTAACCGGGTTTGTTCTTTTTCAAAGTATTTGTGGGCGCAGTCTTCATCGCAAAATATCAACTCATTCATTTTAAAGAAGGCGTTTTTCTGAAGCCTTTGCCCACACTCAAGACAACAAATCTCTGGCATCGCTTTATCCCCGTTCCTTCAGTGCTGCCGTCAAGTTTTCGATGATTTTCAATGCCCGGTCCTGTATCGCCAGGTGTTCTTGAAACCGTGCCGCGTCCGATTGCGCCATTGCCGTTTGCATGTTCATCATCGTTACCTTAAGCGCCTTGTTTTCCTTGCGCAGTTCGCTGGAAGTTAAAGCCACGTCAAGATGTCTTTGCAAATTCTGGATAGTAACCCGATAGGCTGCGTTTTCTTTCGCCAGTTTATCGTTGGTGCTCCCCGCACCGTCTTGATTCGCTATCGCGGCTTGTTCGTCTTCCTTCAGCTTTGCGATAACGTGCTTCTCAAAAGCCTCGTTGAGAATCTTTATTAAATGTATGTATGTCTGTGGCCGAAGAACTTCTCTTTTCCATTCGCCTTCAACCTCTATTTCCGACCAATAAACGCCATCTTTTTTCACCACCCTTACTTCGTTATCTCTTACGGCCTGGCATAATTGGCCCCCCATGCTGTCGCTAATCCCCTTTGCAACGTCCCCATCAGAGACAACGCCGGTCTTCAGCTTTGCCAACTTCTCTTTGTATCCGCGATCCCGCGCATTAAGAATCGCGTTAAGTCTTCGGATCAACATTAGGTATTCATGTGGTGTAAGCTCTGCCTCTTCCCACCCATCCCCGAGAAGTCTTTCGGAACAAATCTTGTCACCTTCCATCATAATCCTCGTGTTTTCCTCCAACACAACCAAGCCTTGTTCACTCATTTTCCCCTCACTTTCTAAAACGGAATCTGTTTATCATTATAGATATTTATTTTTTTCCTTGTTGTTTTCATTTCGCCCAGGCTCATTGCGTTTCTTGCGCTCTTGCGGTTGAACCAGCCTTTGAAGTTCTTGCTCTTCGTTGCTTCCTGAAAAACGTCCTTCTGGTCTTTCGCGGGGACTTCCTTCAGCAGCTTTTCAATCTCCGCCCATACAACGTTTTTCTCTTGCTCTTCGGTTAGATTGGACACCTTGTGATCTGGCTCTTCTGCGGCGTCTTCCGCGTCTTTTTGTTCTTGCGCTTCTTCGGGTTTCGGGTCGGGCTCTTCTTCAAGCGGATTCTTTAAATCAACGTCTTCGCCTTCGCCCTTAATATTATCTTCAACCTTGCCGGCGATCACAGCCAACATCTGTTCGTCATGTTCCGACCTTAGTTTTGCCCCCGCAGCGTAGCAATCTTTCCGCCACTGTTGCATCTCCGGCGAATCCTCTTCGCCTATCCCGAACAACGCCGAGGCTGACCAAGGAATGCCCCTACTTGCTGATTTGAACCCGTGGAGTTCTGCGGTTGTTCCTTCGTAATACATTGCGACTACGGGAATTTTGTTTGTGCGCGGATTGCCTTCGTCGTCAACGCCCTTGACGAATCGCCAGAGATGTTCCAGCGTTACCGGTATTCCGTCCAGGTTTCCTGTCTTTTTGAATAAGGTCTTTAGCGTGGCTTTGAATCCTTCGATCATGTAGCCGCCTTTTGTGCGGAACTTCCAGACGGTTCCGATCCGTGGCCGCACGGCCAGCCGCATATCAAGAATGCAATGGGTTCTGCATGCTCTGTCTTCGCACGGGCATTCAACCTCTGTCACGACGCCGCCATTCCCGACCCGATCAGCTTTGTTTTCTGACGTCTGTTTGCAAGTTGGGAAGCGTCCCGCGTATATCGCACGGTATATATACATCACGTCTTCGGGAGTTTCGCCCGCGAGAACAACTTTAATAATTGTCGGGATTTCGTCGGCGCCGTCCTGCAAAAGCTCCATGATTTCCGTGTTCAGTATCGGCTTTTTCTTCTCGTCAAGCTCAACCCGAAACGCCTTGAACCCGCCAAACTTGATCGGCAAGTTTCGTTCATTCCGTTCACCAATCTTGACCTGCCCGACTTCAATCGCGATTCCGTTATTCACTTTATAACTCCCTTTGCTTTGGCAAGCGCCCGATAGTTTCCATTTATCTGACCGTTGATCCTGCGCTGTAACTCTTTTCTTTTGTAATTGATTGCGAGATATTTTAGGGCCTTCGTTAAAAGTGCATTAGACCTTTCAAGCTCCTCAAACATATCCGGCGCCGCAGCGAGCAGGCAGGCGTTCGCTTCACACAGCCTGATTGCGGCACACTGGTTGCGCGTTTCCACCCGGTTAACTGTAAACGCCACCGCCGTCCTGCTCGGCTTCTTTTCATCCGTGCATATAACGGTATTGCGGTCGCCTCCACTCTTGCCGACATACCACGGCCCCGGCGTATGCTTGCGTTCACTCACCGTCCTTCTCCTTCGCAAATATCTTCTCTTCAATTTCCTTAACCAGCCCAATCAATTTATTTTGGTTATAGCATACGGGCATACCGATCCGGATTGCTTCTTCTATTTCGTTTATCATGCCCTGGCTTCGCATCTTCCCGACAACATACACAATGTCGGAACGCTTCATCAACTCCATTGTGCCGGCGAGAATTTCTTCATCCGGTATCAACCCGTCAAGAATAAACGCTGTATTCATGTGAGGACACAGCGCCGTAACACCCAAGCTCCAAAGCTGTTTCGCGACCTGCTTCGCCTGGTCGATGTTGTCGCAGATTTCAGATATCGTTTTGCCCCGATACGGCGCGCAAATGTATACTACTATGTTTCGTCGGTTCATTATTGTTCCTTATTCTCTCTTGGTATATGCATTACAAATTCCAACTAAAGAAACGGCTGAGTCTTCCGTCCAACTTTCACATGATGCTTGCCAATCAAAATCATCCAAGAACGCGCTGCGCAGTGGCCTTGGCTCACGGTTTAAACAACATGGGCCAATGGTTGCGTCCCCGCAGTTGTGGCAACCGTCCTGATTCCTGTAATTGTCGGTAGTTTTAGGCATTATTATTCCTTCTCAATTACATTTGTCGCAAATTGACAACCCGCTTCTGTCGTGTTTTCGGACATTCTCTTTCGTCAGTGGCGCGCAACAAGCCTGGCAGTGTCCTACAATGTCACTCTCCGGAATAGCCGCTTGCTGTTTTAATTCTTCCTCTCGCTCTCTTTCCCTCACGGTTGCTCTGAGTGTGTCAAGGTCAACTTCCTCTTTAACGTTGTCTTCAATCCTTCGCCAGAACAACCGCCCGCAGGCCTGGCATTTATACTTGCCGTGGCTGTGGCCGTCCCCGGTTCGCGCAGGGCTGCGCATTTGTATTGGTTCTTCGTCGTTGTCTTTTATGTGTTTGTAACCCGTTGCGGCGCAGAAATCCGGATGTCGTCTTGCATGTTTTAACATCAGCTTCCGCCAATATTCAGGCATTCCATCTTTTGCCAGCAGTTCGTCAACGCGTTTTTCGTCTTTCGTCAGTCGGTTCCACTTCAGCCAGTTAAACATTTTTAATAGTCCCCTCGTTTTTAAAATAGCCGGTCCGGGAGTGAGTGTCTGCATTGTGGGTTGAAGGTGGGTGTTATGCAGACCCCGGACCAGCGGGTTTTTAAGCGCTTACGGCCCTTGCGAGTTCACGGAGCTTATGAAGTCTCTTTCCCTGTGGTTGACGTTTCCCGTTTTCCCATCGCCAAACGGTTGTCACTCGCACCCGTAAAACGTCCGCAAGTCCCTGTTGCGTCAATCCCTGCTTCAGCCGCAGCGCTTTTATTTCTTCACCATTCATATTTATAATCCTATCATACCATCTTGGAGCCGAAAGCAAGCGTCACAGACAGTATGCCCTTTGACTTGGCGTCCGTGTTCAAGTAGTTGTAGCTTTTGCCCACATATTACACACGTCTTTTTATCCATCGAACAACACTTCTTCACCTTCGGCGGCACCCGAAAGACAATCCGCAAGTATAACCCGATCCCGTAAAGAATCAGCACCAACATTGCAAGCTTGAAGATTATCGTTCCAATATCCATTATGCTTTCCTTTCCGCTTTAAACTTCGTCAACCCGAAACAAACAATCTATTGATTCTTTGTCGTCCCTGATCCGGACCATGCTCGGATGGCGCAGGCTCCCGCTTTTGAACTGTTGAAAGTGTGAAACCTCCATGACCCGACCGCGATACTCGTCGAAGTCCTGCGCAAAGGTTCTGCTCCATTCGTTGGTCATGTTGCCTATTTTTACAGTCGGGCGCAATACGTAGTATTCTGTTCCGTTTTCGCCGTTATGCGCAAAATACGTTACAAATGTATCTTTCCCTAAGATTTCAAGTGTTTTACGCTCTTCGTATTCTTGTTCCGTAACCGGAAAGAATTGTCCACATATCACGGATTTTGCCATATCTTCGTCAACCTTTGAATCGGCGTCTGACAACTCAAACTCCATAATTACCAGATCAAGCGTCGGTTGCTTTTTGACTTTGAGCCAGTTCTTTTCCCGATGACCACACCCTAAATACGGGCCACCGTCGCGGCGCTTCAAAATCAAGCCTTCTTTTTCTTCGTCGAAAAAGCCCAAGAACCCTTCATAGTATTGGGCAATCGCTTGAAAGTGTCTCACATCAACACCATTGCGCGACATACTAAGGAAGACATTCGCCAAATATACCTGGCGTTGACGCAAGTCGCATCCTCTTACGTCACGATATTTATAAAATGCCACATCAAAGACGTCTGCGAAACCGTGGCCCAACTTTTTTCTTCTTTCAACGGCAGTTTGTGAACCATACCCAAGCTCGCCGATCAAGACAGTTCCCGCCAACTCTGGCAGTATAAAGCCTTCCAGGTCGGGATAGGCTTTGCGCTTCATGGTCTTTGAGTAAAACTCATTCTTGTCCTCGCCGATAAACATTGCAGCCCATATTCCATCACACTTTGATTCCGCAAAATATGAGCCCGTTTGCTCTAACTTTTGAAGATCGGTTAAATCAAACTCCCCATCGCCAACAGGCGGAACGTCTACCTTGCCGCCGCAACCCTGAAAGAATTCAATCGTGCGGAACGCCGGCGATTCAAAAAAGGATTTTTCTATTCTGCGCGTTTCCACGTATTCTGTTGACATTTCCCTTTACCCCTCTTTCCTTTGACCACTCATGTCTATAACATACACGGTATATACCAAGTTGTCAAATTATTATTCGTCTTTTTCACAAATAATCTTGAATAAAAAACCGGACAATCTTTTTAATTCTTGCCCGGCTTGCTGTAAACTGTTTGGTTTGAGAACGTTGCGCCGTTCTCGCCCGGCTTTCAGTGGCGCATGATAAACCTCGCTTTCTTCGTTATATGTGGCATTCCTGCCAACGCTTTCAGATAATAATATACACGGACTATACCATAATGTCAAATAATCCGCAATAAAAAGCCGGACAAGTCTTTGAAAACTTGCCCGGCTTCCCGTAACTATTGCTATTGCTTGAGTTATCAGAACGGCGGCTCTTTTGCTTTTGCTATCTTTGCCGCTTCAATCTTTGCGGAAATTGTCGGGTTTCTTTTCGTTTCCGCCACAACAGCTTTCACGGTATTTACCGTGCCATCTGCTTTTGCGGTTGCTGTTATCGTTGCCTTGACTGCTTTGCCGGAAACTCCGGCGTTCTCAATCGCGGGTATGATCGTGCCTAAAGCTGTCTGGAAGGACTTGCCCTTGACCAGCATATAGCAAACATACCCGATAGCAACCAACAAAACAAGTGCCGGGATCAGCAACAACCACGGATAATTTTCTATCGTCGCGGCGATCATTATCAGCGCCAGACCCGAACCGGCGCACAATGCGCCAAGCGTCCACGTCAGGAAATACCCGGCAGCCAAACCCGCAATAATCAGCATAGCGCCAATCCAATACAACCCGCCAATCTGCGACATTTTGAAGCCTTTGAAGGACGTTTTACCCACAGCGGCACCCGATAGATTAGACGAAATAGCGCCTGGGCTGAACTTTTCCGCGCCTGGCCCGTTGTATCCGGGAGTTTTGGCGCTGGATCGTTCGGATTCCATAACCTTCTTTCCGTCTGCGTCTATATACGTGGTAACTTTTTCCGTTTCCGTTTCGCCTGGCGTGATCTGCTCACGCATAAAAAACGAACATCCCCAAACCAGCCAAACAACCAACAACAAAACACTCAACTTCCCGATTAGCTTCATAATCCTACTCCTTAAAAACACGCTTTTTAGGCAAAAAGCTTGGCAAAAACTTTAACCGCTCGCCGGCCCTTCGTAAGAATCTTTTCCAAATTGTGTTGGCGGGGCATCGAATCCTATCATTTCCGTTCTGACAAGCAGCTGGAGGATTCTGGCACCTATGACTTCTACTTGGAAGGGGATTGTTTCCATGCTGTCGCTGGCATTTCGTTTGTAAAGACGCAAAAGCTTCTCAAAATCAGTCGATAAAATACCGCATAAATCGGGGAAATCTGGTATCCCCTTTTCATCTGTTATGTCAATAGCTTTGTCAACAATCCTACTCGCGCCGCTTTGAATGCGGCAACTTGCTTCCCAACTTTTTTCTACAAACTCTGCTTGATCTTTTCCTATGCACATTCTTACCCCTTTTCAATTAAAGTTCTTTCCCGCGCTTTCTTTCAAGAAAGCCCGTGCCGTTCATGGCGAGCCTCATTTGTCGTGACCATAGACTTTCACCCAAATCATAAAACCAAACCAAAGTATAGCCGTATGAGAATATTCACCTCTTAATAGTGATCCTATTATCCCCACCACAGCGATAAAGTATCCTAAAGCTTTCATACCCCTAACGCCCCCGAAATGCGTTCTACGGTCATTTTTGGCGAATGCCGGCGTATTACGGTGCCTCTGATTTGGCTTCGGTCGATTGCCAGGCATCCTTTCCAATTCGCTGCCAGGTCGTCAGCGGCTTTGTCGCTCCACACAAGCCCCTCGTTGATTCCGCGTTCGCGGACAGGCACGGTTATACCCGTAAGTCCGTGTATGAGCACCGGACACGACTTCTCGTCCGATATTATCGGGCATCCCATAAGCCCGATTTCCATTGCGGCCAGTGGATAATTGTCTTCCCTTGACACGTAGAAACACGCCCGCGACCGGCGCGCGGCCTCGAGAAGCGCTTCGCGCGTATACCCGCCATACGTTATTTTGATATGTTTTGGGAATATCTCGCACAATCTATCTGCGATTGCTTTCTCCTGCTTGCCGCCTTTAACGTAAATCATTGCATCGCAGTCGATCTCTGCGTAATGCTTAAGCATTTTCCACGGCCCCGGCATCGGAATATCAAGGATATAATGGTTTGTCTGCTGTTTGAAGTGCTTGCGGCCAAGCTCCGCATACCATCGGGACAGCCAGAATATTGCTTTGTATCCTTCATAATCGCATATCTCGCGTTCATGCGCGCCGGCACCCGGCGATTGTGAGTTGGCGAATACGACGTTTGGCCCTAATGCGATTGATCGACCTGCCCGGATCGCGTCTACAAGCACCTGCAAATGCGAATAAAGCGGAATCCAGACAACTTTACTATCCGGATTAGGCGAACCCGTTATAGAGTATCGCGGGTCTTTGGCCAGCGCGTCCTTAAACGCACCCATAAGCACCGTTGGCCCGCTTGTGGAGTCAAGGTCGCCTTGTGCAACGATGTTGACAGGTGCCGCCTGTCTCGCCTCACCACGGCGCAACACGGCAAGCCCGTTGTTGTTGTCGAAATACTCGGCATCCCAGGGCTCATTCTCGAGAAATTCCTGAATTGCGGTCTTTACTCCTGGGAAGGACACCGTATCATGCAAGATTATAACCCCTGTATCGCTGACGAGTTGTCCAAATTTTTTTAGTTCGTTAAGCGTATGCTCCCTTTCATGCGATGAGTCGATCACTAAGACATCAACTTCTTCGGTGAATTCAGGCGTCCACGTCATATCATGAGCCGTAACGTATAGCCAGTTGTCCGCTGCGAACTTTGCGCGTGTCCCGGCATACTCTAAATTATCTACGGAAGTCAGCTTTCCGCCTGTCACGGTCAACCCGGCAAGTATAGCACAAGTAATCCGCCCATGCCCCACGCCAAGCTCTAACGCCTTCTGCGCATTGGTTTCAACCACAAGATCGCGTATCGTCAAAAGGTGTTCGTTGTTGTCCGAAGGCGTCTTTGCCGTTCGTGCCAGTTCTGCAAGTAAATCCATTAGTCGTCCTCCCCTTCTGTTATCATTTTTCCATTTTCATCTATATAATATCTGGTCCATCCACTTGAATTTCGATTCTGCTTCCAACTTTTGCGCCAATATTTAACCACAACAACCACCACAAACAACAACACAGCCGCAACAAATATCGCTAATACATGCATCTTTCACCCCTTCTCAATTAATTCCGTCTTAGAAAAAACCACCAATCGTCTTTCGTCCATGCTGTTAATCGGACACAATCATACCATGATGCGAGGTGGTTTATTATTGCGTCCCTTGCGCTTTGTAGTATCGGTTCACCGAACCCGACGCCGTTTGGCCCCCCTCCAGGCCGGTCATGGAAGCCTATGGTCATCTGGTCTGCGTATGGTTGGCGCATTGTTATCAGTGTCAGCGCTTCCATTCCTTCGCAATTCATTTGCAGGCTTGCCATTTCGCCGGTTTGCTTAAGCACGTCGTCCATCGTTATCAGCTTTACGGTTGCGATAACCGGACGATGAAACCAGAACATCGACGCGCCGCCGTCGTGCCCGTGTAGCTCTGCCGTGCCGCGAAACGGAGCAACTGCGCCTTCAATTATTTCAAACCCGTCCGGGACGTTTGACGTCTGCGGATCGACACCGATAACCCGTTTGCCTATTCTTTTGAGTTCTTGCGAAGAACCCCAATTCAGACACCCGACAACAACAGACGGCCCCGGATGGTCTTTTACACGCGGATGATATCGCCAGTAAGGTTTAGGCCCGGCAAGTTGGTCCATCAATTCAGGCTTTTGGATGACTATCATAGTTTATTCCTCAATTTTCACGCAATACTGACATGCACGTTCGCCCTTGTGTTTCCAGATTATGCAGTCTTCTGATAAGTCTCTTAAGCATACCTTGCAGGGTGTCTCCATTGCTGTGGCATCAACCATCGTCCACACATGCCCTTCGTCAGTCGCCAACCCATCATAACCCGGTATCGGCTTAAGCTTAATCTTGCCCATTCTTTACCCCTTCTCATTAAAATTCTTGCCTGTTCATTGATCATTGTTAATTGTTCACTGTCTATGCGGATTATGCACGGCCAGGCATGTTAGGCCGAAGCGTATATTTTTGTTTGCCAATGACAAAAACGTTTGCGGCGCCGCCAGTGGTGATATCCCGGTTTCGTAAACTGCTGCGGATAGTGTTGGTTGTTCTCTTGTCGGCCATTTGAAAAACTCGCTTATCCACGTCCAGGTCAAGCGCTCTGAATGTGTATGGCCGTGTTTGCGGGCGATGGCTCCGCAGATAAATAGTGGGGTGAACCGATGCATACCCGGTCTTGACATATAGTCCTTTTTTTGTTCCGGAGTCATTGGCTCACCCGTCCAAGTTGGATCGGGGTGCCGGGTTACGACAAAACCCGCCCGATCCGCGAGATCGAATAGCACCCGAATTTCTGCAATAGTTCCTTTAATGTCCAGGTCCGCGTCGAGACACAGTGAAAAGGTAGCATCCGGGAAGATTGCCGGCGTTGCGATTTTACATATACAGCTTTTGAGCCGGTTGTCGGAGAATCCAGCCCACACGGGAGGCACCCGAACACCGTAAACGCCAGTCGGTAATGCTGGACACTCGGCCAAGTTATGATAAATAATGCCAACCATGCGCCCTTCGGCGAATTCAAACCGAAGGCCGATATGGTTGTTAATGGTTTTAATCACGCGTTTGATTGCCGTGTCGTCATCGTAGAGACATTGCCAGGTGATAATCGGCTTGAACATGGTTGCCAACGTAACATCATCAGGAACGGGAATCTCGTTAATCCAGCTAAAGTTTGTCATTATGTAACCTCATTATCGTGGCTTCTTTTCTGATAACAACTCCCGATTAAACCAGGGATTCTTTATGTAAGCGGCAATAGCTTCTTGCAGTTCCGGATACAACTTCAAGGAAAGCCCTGACAACCAATCAATATAAGAACAAGGGACAGAATCAAGCTCTTTCCCTTTGTGCTTACCCCACGGCACCCGAACTTTGCCTGCTTCTTTGCCGTTCATGGTTCCTCCGACGCGCCGGCATTGATTATTTGAACTGACTTTTGATTCTTGGCGTGTTCTACCAACTGCTCCAGCCTGAGCGCGCTTTGCTTACTCAAAGCAATAACGGCCAGTTCCAGCGTTTTCTCCCACGAAAAGCCCGATTGTGCGCTCCCCATTAAGACGGAATAAAGAACAGGATTTGAGTGGGCCTTTCCCCAAATGGCTTCCTGTTGCCCGATTGGTTCTTGTTTTATGTTTTTATTATCCACGCTTTACCCCTTCCCGCTTTCTGTTATCTCCGGAATACCGATTACCGTATCAGGATCAAACAATATATCGTGTTCCCGGCGTCCGCAATTACCGATTCCCCTTCTCTCGTTTGCCATTGGCAAATCTATATTCCGTCTACAACAATCACCCGTGCGTCGGTCTTTTTCGCAGAGATGCGCCCATTCCGGATATGGCGGTAATACTCCGTTTGTCGCATGACAGAGCCTTGCGTAATACTGACGGTATTTGAGTTTAAAATCTGCCGCGATCAGTTCCTTGTCCTCGCCCCACTTGCGCCCGTTTAGAGCGAAATCTATTTTGAACAGGTCCGGGAACGGCTGCCGCGTTGTGCCGTCGTGGTTGATGTATGTTACCAGGTCCGGGTTCCATTGCGGGTAATAGTGGCTGTCAATAGCGCCCAGGTGTTGCGCTTGTATTTGCGGCTGTCTCAAGACGTATGCGCCGTATTGCTTCAGGAACAGCACCATGTCGGGCCGTGTGCCTGGCAGCAAGTGCGTATCGTGTTCGATAGCACCTCGGGTTGTCATCCAGAACGGTTCTGAGCCACTATCAGCAATACCAAATTCAAGCTTGTTATTACTTCTGCAAGTGAAATTTTTTGTTACTTTTGTTGTATGACACCAGTCATGCTGATGGGAGCAAAGCCACCTGATCGGCTCACCTGCATTATTTGCTATCTGCCCATAACAATGGATAAGGGAAGGCACCGCTCCCGGCTGAAGAAGCATATCGCTTTCGACCTGTACAAGAATCTCCGCGTCTGTTTCTTGCAAAAAGTGCGTAAACATTGCCCTGCGCAGAAATCCGATATGTCCTTTAGGGACGGTGATTGCTTCATCAACCAGCCCTTCGGCGAGGTAATCGGCTATAATTTGTTTAGTGTATGGATCGTCGGAAGCGTCGTCCATCACAACAACGCGCGCATCACCCTTGTTGAAATAACACACCGACCCCAAACACAACGCCAGCATTTCCGGCCGGTTCCAACTCAAGACATAAATAATTGTTTTCATCGGTTTCATCGTTTCCCCTCTATCTAAAATCCTAATTCATTTTCGGTTTCACTGGCCTACTGGCCGGAAACTTCGGCTTTTTCTTTGTATAGACAATCGACATTTGCACCCACCCCCCGCCATCCAGAGCGCCATCGGATACGTTTTCAATCGGGATAACGGCTTTTAGGCTTATCTCGTCACACGGCTTATTCGATAACGCCATCACCTGCCATTGATCCGTCATAATTTTGGTAAGTCCGACTTGCTCGCTTACTTCGGTAACAATATCCACGGCGCCTTTCATGCCAAGCGCAACGGGAACAAACGATCCGAGATTCGCAATGCTAACAGAGAAGTTATTCCAAAAGGTCGGCGGCGCTTTAATAGGAATCTCGGTTAAGTCCCTTCGGTTACCGGCGCGCCTCATAAAGAAACAAACGCCAACCCCTGTATTTACGGGCATGGTGGTGAACATAGTAGCCGACGTTTTCCCCGGCACCGTAACACAACCCGGCAACACACAACATAACAACCCGATAAGTAGAATGCTTTTCATCTTTTCACCCTCAATAAATGTCGTTGCCTTTACTCGCAACCAACAACTCGCAACTCGCAACTCATATGTCTATATCAAACAACTCCTTGCACACATCCGTATCGCTTCGCACCTTCATTGCGTGGAATCTTGCGGCTTCTCGGTCTAATCCTTCGTCGTTATTCAGGACGTCTTCATGGTGTTTGCCCCACTGCCAATCTTTATATTTGCGCGCCCGTGGGAGCCAGTAAGACTCGAACCGGGACGGCTCAAAGCATACTTTCATAACCCGAACGGAATTCATAAACTTCTCGAACCCGTCAACCTTAAACGGATGCGGCCCGCGCGATCTGAACCAGTGCGAAACCGTCATATCACCGTAGAAATAAATTGGTATCCCTAAAAAAGCCGCTTTCAATGCCATGCCTTCTTCGGAATATCCCCATATTTTGCAGCAATCGACAAACCCGCCCAGGCGTTGCCATATATCGCGCGGGAAGAAGTAGCTTGCGCCGAGCATACCGTTGATTTTTTTGATTCCCGTTGCCGGCCTGAAGGTTGCAAAGCCCATTCCGAGCGTTGCGTAATCGTTTTGGCCCGGATGTTTGGTGAAGTTGGCCCCGCAGTGCGGCGCGCTATCGTTGGACTTGCGGCCTGTAAGCTCGAGGTGCGCGCATTTACCGACCATGATCGCGTTATAATCCTTGGCGGCTTGTGCTATGTCCTGAAGCCCGCCAGGTATCATAACACCCTCTTGTGTCTGTATCTTGCAGTGAGCGTCAAGAATGCCGATAACGTCGCCAGAAGCGGCCGCCCCTCCGATGTTCCGGGATGGGTCAACCCCGAGGGGTTTGGGGTTGCGGATCATGCGGAAGGGACAGCCGCCCGGCTGAACAGTTGGTAGTTTTGCGTTTGCGTTGCTTGCGTCGTCAACAAGGATGATCTCCGGTGGTTCAAACCCTTTTGAGGTATCATCAATGCTTTTAACGGTTTCGGTAAGCAGATAATTTCCGTCGTGGTCCTTTTGGCATTCGTTCCGTGCCGGCATAACGATAGACAGTGCCGGTCTTGGCTTCTTGCCCGCCCACCAAAGCTCTGTTTCAGATAATCTGTGCGCGTGGAAATATTCAATTTCCGGATTAACTGGCGAAAAGTTCTCGCATTCGGCGGTTATAATCTTTTTGCTTTCGGGCCTATGCCAGTGATTCTTGAGCCCGAAAAGCTTTATTGACTCGCCCCACGCCGGCTCAATGCCTATTTGCTCCAGCCGTGCGTCTTGCGGTCGTGGCCAGGTCTTGTCCATGAAGTCGGGCTTGACGCAATACACTTGCGTATTGACCCGATCCGGGAAATGATGTTCTGTGGCCATCAGATCGACCATTTCACGCGTTGCAATATCGACGGACTTTGTTGCCCAGGCTTGCCCTGGATGGAACGTATCGCCGGCGATTTTAACGATCCAATCAACGCCCATTTCTTTTGCAACCCTAAGCGCAGCCATACCGATTGCGGATTCTCCCTGCTGTTTTCCAAGTTCGCCAAGACCCACAACCGGTATGCCCACGTCAGATAGGAGATTTGCATTCCCGGTAACAAAAAGGACTGGATACACACTGCCCGCGCGTTTCACCGACTCCAGGCATGCTTTAAGAATCAAACGTTTTTCCGTCGTTCCATCCGAATAAAAGCCAATCGCTAATAATACCTTCAAACTATTTCCCCCTCCGACTTTCTTTAGAAAAAGAAAGCCTCACCAAAGAAACCAATCTTTTAAAGTTTAATATAATTTCGCTTTCCTCGCCAATACTTCCATCAGTTTTACTTTTTGGTCATCTGTCAACTTCTCAAAACCACGAGTAACAACTCTATGCTTTCGCCTAATCTCTTCTACTCTCTTACGCTTATCAACAGCATTCACAAGGTGATTCCCCCTCTTCTTTGCCTAACAGCTTTTCAGCCGATAGTATCGAATACGCCCGCATTGCCTGTTGCCAAAAATGCGGCATGAGTTCACATGCAAAGGTATTCGGCATAAAATGCTTCTCGTCTTGAATCATTGTTTCCCATGTGCAAAATGAATGACAGCCGAGAACAGCCGGACACATCGAGCACTCTTCGCGGAATTGATACCGCAAGTCAAAATTACGAATACGGTTTACCAATTCCAGCGACGTATACCCTTCTTGTATGGTTCCGAGGCGATATTCTGTATTACTTCGCGGGTTGCAGAATCGGTGACAGGGCCATAAATTGCCGCTTGTGTCAACCGCGATCCTGTTTACGCCCGCACTGCAAAGAGACCGCCGGCGCACACCTGCCTTAAGCCTTTGGACCATGTTGCGTATATGGTAAAGCCCGTAGGCCTTGCCCTCTCGCGCGCGCTTAATATACCAGTCTGTCGCTATTGTAATCTGTTCGCGGTATATCTGGAACTGTTCTTTTGTCCATTTCACACCGCCTGCGGGTATTGAATTAACCGTATGAAACCCGATTTCGTCACACAGAAACCGGATTGAATCCGCGAGAAGATGCACCGTTGCCGGCGTTACCGTCATTCTGCATGATGATGGACGTTTGGCGAGCATCATTTTTACGTTATCGAATACGCTTTCGTCGGTGCCGCGGGCTATTCGTTGCGCTTCCGGGTTCCCGTCGATTGATGGCGATATCTTTACTTTATGCTCAAACAACCAGTCCAGCTTTTCGGCGGTTAGAAGCGTCATATTTGTAACAATGGTGAACCCGAAATCATTCTCCGGATATTTGCCAGAGGTCCATTCAACCGTTTCTTTTAACGATTCCCATTCGAGAAGTGGTTCGCCGCCGTAAATGTTTATACGTCTTAGAGTTACGGGCTCTGTAATCATAACCTTTTTGCCGTCTTTTTTTACAATCCGGTTCCGTTTCGCACCCGTGGATTGCTTCATAAACCAATGAATCGTATTCTTCGTGCGGGACATATCCGGCCCGGCGCCCGCACCGTCAGCGGCATAGCAAGCCTTGCATTTCAGGTTGCATTTGTCCGAAAGGTTCATATCGAGCACAAGCGGTTTTGGTATGCGCATATTCCCAACAGGGCAAGAGCCTTCGCGGATGCGTTCGACAATGTTTTTGTTATCTATTTTACAAATTCCGGAAGGTCCGCAGGTTTTGCATTTTGATTCGGGATCGTCAATGCGATTATCGCAGAAAAAGCAAGCTGTGGTATACAACCGCATTTCTGCTTTAGTCGGTAGGTTCTCTCTAATCGCGCCTATTGTATCCGATAAGGCTTTTGCATTATCTTCTGATAAGCTCATTAATAAGTCCATCCTTTTCGCCTTGCGGCAGCCCTGACGCCTCCAGCACGTCACCAAATAAAGCCGCCACTACCCCTTTTTCGTGTCCGCCGTTCTCTTCCGTAATCGAAGTCCATCTAAAGAAAGCATCTTTAAGTAACCTTTTGACTTCCTTCTTTGGTAAGCCTAATGCTATCAGCTTTTGCATAATATTTTTGACATTTGCCGGGTTTGCGGTCTGGTATCGCGGGCATTCGCCTGCGGTAAACCTTGACCTTAATGCCGTAATCAATAGCGTTTTAAGCCCTTCCGAGTCTTCAACGGGCAAAAAATTGAACCCGTCCGCTTTGCATTGATCGCACGTTGCAACACCTACGGACACATTAAACCCGGCAGATACGCTCAAATGGCCACACTTTACCGTTGTTTCTGACATCTTATTTTCATATTGACATTTCATATTTCATCCATCCGAGTAAAGTATACACCATATACCGAGGTTGTCAAATAAAACTTTACGGCGCAACACAAGCATCAATCCCATTCCAATCATATATTACGCCAAACCCGGCTTCTCCGCCACAGTTCCCATCACGCGAAGGAATTAGTTCATCGCAAATAGTTGCCGTTTCATCATACGTGCAAGAGCCAGAATAGGACGCACAAGAAGGAACAGCTGACTGTTTCGCCGTGCAAGGAACTATTATTGTGCCGGATAAAGCACCGGCGCAAAGACAATCCCAACAACAAAGGGCAGAACCTTCGGTTGTGGTGACGCCTTCGGTCGTTGTCACGCCTTCCGTGGTCGTCGGGCCTTCCGTAGTGCTTGCTTCAGTTGTGGATGCTGCCGTGGTTGTCGGGCCGGTCGTGGATGTTAGAATCGTTGTTGTTACTTCTGTCGTTGTCGGGCCGGTTGTTGTGAAGTCATCAAGCAACGTGCATTGAACTTCGTCGCAAAGCATGCAAGTGCCTTCGTCGCACAGTGAGCACTTGCCCTGATCGCAGAACGTGCATTTCCCCTGATCAAGATTAATACACTGCCCTTCGTCGCAAGTGTGACATTCGCCTTCGTCGCATAAGTCGCAATCCCACTCGTCACATACATTACATTGGCGCGTTGTTGTGGCGAATCCTGGCGTAGTGACGATCCCTGCTGTTGTGGTTACACCGCCAGTTGACGTTACACCTTCCGTTGTGGTCGGGCCGGTTGTAGTTGGGCCTTCTGTGGTCGTCTCTGCCGTGGTCGTCGGGCCTTCTGTTGTCGTTGGCCCGGTGGTTGTGGGCTCTGCCGTTGTCGTCGGGCCTTCTGTAGTTGTCGGGCCTGTCGTGGTCGGCCCTGCTGTGGTGGTTGGGCCTTCGGTCGTTGTTGGCCCGGTCGTTGTGGGCTCTGCCGTGGTCGTCGGCCCTTCGGTTGTGGTTGGCCCGGTCGTTGTGGGCTCTGCCGTTGTCGTTGGGCCTTCGGTCGTTGTCGGGCCTGTCGTGGTCGGTCCCGCCGTCGTCGTTGGGCCTTCGGTCGTCGTCGGCCCGGTCGTGGTCGGTCCCTGCGTTGTTGTTACGCCTGGCGTCGTCGTTACGCCCGCCGTCGTTGTCGCAACGCCTTCTGTTGTCGTTGCTACACCTTCCGTCGTGGTCGCAACGCCCGAGGTGGTAGTTACGCCCGCTGTGGTGGTTACGACGGTGCCGGTCGCGTCTAATTGATAAACACCATCGCCCAACGCGGTTAAAGTCAAGCCGGTTCCCATCTTTATAACGCCTGGCGTTTGTTCAACTGCGCTTTCGTCCACCCATACTAATGCCATTATTCTGTCGCCTCAATAACAAATACCCCATCGCCATCGTCTACCAGTTGCAGCCCATCCCCGATAAGAATAACGTCCGGAGTCTGAGTATCGCCGTTTTCATCAATCCATACCTGCGCCATTATGACACCCCCTGCCGACTATCAACTCGCACCATTATCAAACCAACATCTGGCGGAAGCCCAGCCGGTTGGTCAAATAAGTAATTCCCAACGTGCTGCATATGTCCGGCTACCGCTTTTATTGCAAAATATGAATTGGCTTGCAGCCCTATCCGCGAACCAATCGGAATAGAAGCGTAATCGCTGCACAAGACCGGATGAATACCAGTCGTCCAGACGTTACCCGGCGCATCAACGGGGGTTTGTTCCGTCACAATGCCAAACCGTGATACACCCGGATATAATAACTGTGAAGCTTCAACACTGAACCCGTCCGTATAAAAATCATTCAACCAAAGTATAGAATATTGCGCAACTTCGTCACCGCTAAAATTTATAATGGGTGTTACTGGAACGAATCTTGCATATTCAGGCTGCGCCGTAGGAAGATACCATCTCCTATTTTTATTTTTGGTGTCGCTATGAGACTTCGCCACACGATTATAGCCGTCTGGTGACAGTATAACCAGTTTAGCCTTAGCCGCATTATTTGTATTAACTCTGCTCATATTAGCCCCAGCGCAGTATAATTTTTTGGAGTATATATATCTTTTTGTAACCATACATCTGGGTCGGCCGGCTGAAGTATCATCCCATCCAGAGCAAGTCGTTGGGGGGTTGTTACAGGATTTCCATTGGCATCAAGTATTTTTGAAATTTGTTTTGTTCCGGCCAATGATCCAATCGTATAAGTTCTTCCTGTCCAATATAATAAACCTTCATTTAATATTCGTAGTTGCCAACCAAACCCGCCACGCCTAAATTGGATTTGATATGTAATCTTCCAGTAATACCCAAACGTATCAACTATACGCTGTCCGGTGATCGGCAATAATCGCGCTTCCCCTGTATCCCATCCCAAGTAAGGAGCGTCATTTACTGTGTTTTGATAAACTCTGGCCCATACGTCAGGGTATGCAATTTCATTGCGGGTAACGTTATAAACCAAGTCGCCTACGTCTGAGGTCAACCCGACGTATTTTTCGCCAACCGTGTTTACTATTGCATCCCCTTTATAATCCCGGTCGATCTGTTCGGTGTTGGTTATGCCGCCCCATGATCGCTCATAAGGGTCTGTAATAGGATTTCCCGACCCGGCATATTCACAAAAAACATCAAACAACAACGGTCCCAACGGTTGCGAGAATTTCCTAACACAAAATAGAGTTGGGTCTTGGGGGTATACATCTTTTAACGCCGGGACGCCCGCCGCGTTAACTGCATCAAATGGGGTTGCATCGCCAGCGTCGAAAAGCACGGTAAATTGACGTTTCCCGGTGCTAAGTTCTTTACTAAAAACTTGCCCTATTTCCGTTGTGAAGGCTTCACCCGTCCAGCCTTCTTGTGTGTTTACAAGGGTTGCCATTTAATTAAGACTCCGAATAGTGAATTGCGCAGTCATTGCGCTTGCGATCTCTGGCGCCAATTTTTTCAATGCTTCGATTATTCTTTTTGTCTCCGCTTTGCTTGCACCCGTAACAGTAGACACCCAGGCTGGATTTTCTCTACCTGAAGCACTCCCTAAGAACCGGGATACCGTCGCTTGTAGTTCTTGCGGCCCCTTGTCGTCTTTTTTGTTGCTATCTTTTATTTCTTTTCGTCTAAGCTTTTCGATTTTGTCAAGCTTCGCGAGGATATCCGCGTCGTCTGCAAACAGTTTCCGCTTTTCTTTCAGAAATTCTTCAAGCTTTCTAATGTCATTTTCACGCTTACTGTGCGTCCCCGCGAACAATTCATCTTCAAGCCTTTTCCGGAAATCGGCAACTGTTTTCGCTTCTTTTTCTTTCTTGTCTGCAATCTTCTTCGCCGCCGCAAGTTCCCGGTCTTCTCGCTGTTTTAATATTGCCTTCTCTTTTGTGGCAAGGTCATCCCATATCTGATTAAAGGCTTTTGCTTTGGCCTTTTCAAGCTTTATGGTTTCTTTGCCAGCGTCTTTTGCCCGTGTGATCAGGTCATCATAAAATTTGTTAGATGCTGTTAATTGCCTATTAAAAGAATCAGACAACGCCGATTCTATGTCTGCGCCTAATGACGCATCGGCAATCTTCTTAGTTGCCTCTTGTGCTTTGTCCGCTACTTTTTCCCGGCTCTTGATTAAAGTTGCAACGCTCAACTCGTGAGTGTGCAAGACTTCCCGAAGTCTGCCAAGTTCTTGTCTTACAGAGTTTGTTCGCTTTTCAAGGTCTGCTTCTGATTCTGCCCCGAAAAGGTCTTTTATAAGGCTTATCTCAAACCCGAACGAGCCGCCCTTCGCTCTTTCGCGTTCTTTTTTGGTTTCTTTGAGCAAGCGCAATTGCTCTTTTGCGCCCTCAATGTCTGCCTTTAACTGTTCACTTGGTCCCTGGAGTTTCTTATTTTCCTGTTGTATCTTTAGCTGCTTTATTTGTTCTTCCGTTGCGCCCTTCATTTGAGCAGTTAAAATTTCTTGTTCTCTTGCGATATCGTTTATGGTTTTTTCGACTGATTTTAGAGTTGCTTCCCACTTCTTAGCCTCTTCGATTTGCTTTGTTATAGCTTCCGTATTTGCAAGGACACGCATTATGCGCTCAACTTCGCCACCTATTACCGGAACAGCAGCGCCGAACTTCGCCCAGGCATCGTTAATCTTCACCTGTGCTTCAAGTGAAGCGGAAAGGTTTTGTTCTGTCTGCGCTGCCGCTTGCGCTGCCTTGGCGTTTGATAACTCGAACCCTGAAGCAACGGCCTTTGCCGTTGACGCAACCGCTGCACCTATCGCCAAAAATGGCAATACCGCATCTTTGAATCCTTTTGATATACCCTTCTGCATCTTCCGCATTTTCGCGCTTGCTTCGTCCCGCGCTTTGACTACAATGCTTAAGGATTTTTCATTTTGTGCCATGTTACATCTTTTCCATTATTTCGGCTTTTTGTCTCGCGCGCTCTGCGCCTATGAACCTGGAAGCTTCGAGGAAGATTTGCGTCTGGTCGAGCAACGCACCCGGCAACGGCAACATTCCTTTTTCCATAAAGCTTGTCATTTCCAGGCAACTCCAAACATCGTCCGTAACCCAATTCAGCGGGCATTCGGTTATTAAGATCGTTGCAAGCCCCCGGCAATCCGGGCAATCCCATTCGCCTTTCTTCCCGCTTCCGTCACATGCCGTGCATTCAAGCTGTATCGGCGATTCCTTTGTAACTGGTTCTAAACATTTTCCTGGCCGGCAATGTCCGCAGATGGTTCCGAACTCGCATCCGACGCCGACCCTGATTCGTTTTTTGCTTCTACGTCCATCTTCCCACCCTGAAGCGATTTGTAATAAAGACTGACAGCCTCGCCGGTTGTTACCATGTCTTCGAGCCGGTCAATACTGAAGGGTTCCGCAAGTCCGCGCCAGTCTACAAGGTTCACGCGGATTGCATCAAACAGCGCATCATACGCAACATCTGAAAAAGCGTCTTCTTCCTCGCGTATTTGGCGAACCTTCAGCGCTGTTTTGTATTCGCGCGCGGTTCGATAACGGAAGACAAATACCTCCGTAGACTTTGGGTCTTCCGGGTAAATCTTCACTTCAAACCGTTCGTTAGTATCCAGTGCAAGCATTTCTTCCCCTCTTTCTTGTTGTTGTTTTGCCGTTCTTCACTCTTAACTCTTAACTAAAAACTCTTTCTTACGGTGCGAATGTGGTCGCCGACGTTGTGTCAAGCGTAACCGTTAAATCGTCATCATTCAGGCCGAAATCAATCGCGTTGATTGCGAGGCCGTTTCTGTCGCCTTCCTGCGGATTGAGCCACTGACAGCCGCCAGCCGTGAACGTTACGGAATCATCGCCGCTGCCACATGCCGCGCTGAATGCCGCCTCGGTCCCGCCGATCCACTCGCCGAAAATGTCCTTCGTCGCGACAAGCGTTGCCTCCGGGTTGATGGTTCCGACAGGGCGCCTGTTTGCAATGACGGCATACGAGTAGCCGCTATCGGTTGTCGAATCCTCACGGACTATGACATTATTGCCCGTGTCGATGGTGAGCATTTCAATGCGAGGCGTCCAGGTGCCGATCTGGAAAGCGGAATCGACAAAGCGGAGAACTGGAGCGGCCGGATACGTCGGCGCAAGAATCGCAACGTCGGTCGGCTCGGCCCATATACCCGTAAATGTAAACTCTGCGGATACGCGTTTGCCGGAAACCATTGTGAATTTGACATTCCCCATCGCGCCGTAAATGCACTTGAACAGTCCATTTTCATACATGCCGATAGTGATTGTGTGCTGTGTCGCGCCGGCGCAACCAGGCGGGATAACGGACATCGAGAACACGCCACCCGTATCGTCGCCAATGCCGCAAGCCGGCAAAAGCACGGTTGCCCATAGCGGAATAAGGGAATCCGCAATCAGTTCCGTTGTGAACGTGCAAGTTCCGAGTCTGGAATCAGGGACTGCAGGCAGATAACCCATGCCGCCCTGTTGATCCCGGTCTACCATTTCAGCGGTTTGCTGAATGATCGGATCAAAAACATTGATTGTCGCGTTTGCCGCAAGCAACGATTCCTTTGTTCCCGGCACGGCTTCGGCCTTGACTGCAATCGTTCGCACTCTTGAGAGTAGTGGGCATGTCATCGTATCAACTCCTAATAAAAAGCTTTATGTTTGACTGTATGGATCGTCTTCGCGCGTCCTGTATAGAACAACAAGCGTAACCATTACACCTGCGAAACTGCCGTTAATCTCTGCGAACATTTGCGGCTCTTCAATCCGCGCATCAACTGCAAGACAGCCGAAAGTCGGGTCTTCGCGGAGTTTCTTTTCTACCTGTGCGCGTATCTCATTAATAGTTGTGTCAACTGCTGATTCGTCTGTGTCGCTCAAAACAACATAGCAATCCGTAAGGAAAGGCTGCTCCCATTGGATAAACCCTTGCGGCGCAGATTCATCTTTGATCGGGTCATCCTGGTAAAGATATAAGCTTTTGTCCTTCAGCTTCGATGGCGCGCCAAGTCGCGTTGGCCGGTCTACGGTCAAAGCAACGCCGCTTGTGATAAGCTCGTCCAGCTTTGCCTTAACTGCCTGCGCTATTTGTTCAAGAATTGATACGGCCACACTACTGCTCCTTCATTGCATGGGTCAATATTATTGCAACGTTTTTTTCAATCGTCCGCAATTTGTCGCGGATATAATTACGGTCTACTTGTGATTTGCCGATAGCAATTTCAACAGCCCGCAGACGTTTATTCATTCCAAAACCAACAGCCCCCGAGATACCGACAAAGAGAGTGAACAATGAAACGACTATACGCGTTGTCATTGTGCATCGTGCGCGTCTTGAATCGCATTCGTTAGAACTAATCGCTGTCATGGGTTTTCTACCTTTCACTGGGTTTCCTCTTATGCTTTAACGTTTTTCAAGGAATGCCGCTTTCGCCGCCTTCCGTTCGTAATGCAATTCAACGCGCTGCTTAAGTCGTTTGGCCAAAAATTCATCGCCCTGACGTATGAGCGATTCCAGTTGTCCGCTTTCAAGAACAACCTGCGTAATGCTTTCCGTTTTCAATTCGCGAAGCGGGAGTCTTTCGCTTGTTTTTCTCACAAATGCTCCCCTATGACCCGTGGGCATTGTCGCAATAAACGCGTGTCTATGAAGTTTCTTCTTCTTGCCGCGTCCAATTATTACGCCAACCTCATTCTGCTTCATGTGCTTATTATGGCTGATCGGCCAACCGAACCGCCCGCCAGTTATTCTCCCGGTCAATCTGGTTCGCCTGGCTTTTTTGATCCACATGCGGCGCCTGATTTGTTTTTGCTTTAAGCCGATCTTTTTTGCCGCCAGCTTCGTAATCAAGCTTCTAAGCTTTTTTAACGTATCGTTTAACGCCGCGCCCGTGATAACGTCCAAGTCTCTCGGGTCAAGTAATTTCTCCAGTTCTGCAAGTTCGCCTTTATCAATTTCAATTTCTAAGAATTGTGCTTGTGACATTATCTGCACTCCAATAACATCATACCTTCATCCTGCCATAGTATCCGGTTTATTTGCACTAATACAGGTCCGGCGCCTATGCGCTTTTCAAGTAATAGCTGATCGCCGCCCGTGTCTACTTCGGCAGACGACACGCCCGGATATTCTCCGCTGTCTGAGTTGGAAACCCACACTTGGATAATATCAGTCATCTCGCGACCATTCTCGGCTTGTATGAAAGCCGGGTTACGGTCGATGACTGCTTTGATATCTCTTGCCATTACAATTTAACTTCCGTCAGTTTGTCTTTGATGACGTCTGCAATTACAACCTTGTCAAGTTCCGATTGCGGCGGAGTGTCTCTGTGCTCGTTGATCACTATCGAAAGACTGCTTATTTTAGCAGTCAGTGAGTTTTTGTGCGCCGTCCATTCTACCGCAGACAAGGTTCCAGCGCGATACATTGCGGCCTTAGTGTTGTTTTCTCTCCGTTGCTTTTCGCGCAACAGCATCAAACAATTCACGCGCTTGCTCCATGTGTCATACTTTGCCGGTATAATTACCTTGTCCGCAAAAACACAAGCATCCAGGTCAATCGCCGCTAATTCTGCTTCCGGCGGAGTGAATTTCCTACCGCCAAGAGACGCAAGCACCGACATTGCATTCTCTGACTCGCCTTCGCCAAGCTTTTTTAAAACAAGGAAATCGTATGCTTCCTTCTGCCCCCACTCCGTCACATCCGCAGGATATCTGATTTCTTTTGCCATTAACTCAGTCATGATATTACCTTTTATTCCTTTTTGTCTGCGCGGTCTATCAGGCCTCATTGATATTGTAATTTCTTGCCCATCCAGATACTGCCTGTGTGCCAGTAGCGTCTCGACTATAACAACATTGTAAATAACGCCTTGCCGTTGTTGCTCCGGTATAACTGAGCGTGTCAACTATTGTCGTGCGCTCACTATCTGAGTATATTATGCACTGAACGGCTGTTCCTACGCGCGTTATCGTTAAATAATATGTCGTGTCTTCAACTGGCGAGGTGTAAGTGTCAGAGTTGCCGCCGATATCCCCTATGACTATCTGAGGGGTTGCGCCGCCACCTGGGTAAAAATAACAACGTGCGCCGTTCGCCATGTCTTGATAACTGCCGCGTGTATCAGAAATTGACCATAAACCATATACGGGATTTAATGTCGGAGCGCCATCGGTAACTTGGAACTCAAATTCATGCGTAATGTCATCAAAATGGCTCGCGCCGTAGTCTTTATATACGTAAGCGTCCGTCCCTCTTGTAAGGTCCGTAACTGTGACGGTAGATGATGTCACCGAAATCATGGTATTTGGATCAACTTCGGTAAATGTCGTTAAATCTTCAAACGTTGTTCCCGCAGTTGTCGTTGCCGCTGCCGTGGTTGTTGCCGCAACGGTTGTCGTTACTTCTGTCGTGGTTGGTTCTGCTGTCGTTGTTGGCTCAAGCGTTGTCGTGGGTTCAAGCGTTGTCGTGGGTTCAAGCGTTGTCGTGGGTTCAAGCGTTGTCGTCGGTTCAAGCGTTGTCGTGGGTTCAAGCGTTGTCGTGGGTTCAAGCGTTGTCGTCGGTTCAAGCGTCGTCGTGGGCTCAAGCGTTGTCGTGGGCTCAAGCGTTGTCGTGGGTTCTTGTGTAGTCGTCAGGGCTGCCGTGGTTGTTGCCGCAACGGTTGTCGTTACTTCTGTCGTGGTTGGTTCTGCTGTCGTTGTTGGCTCAAGCGTTGTCGTGGGTTCAAGCGTTGTCGTGGGTTCA
>Ga0307928_10000239_pt1 | contig 39538 bp, 62 predicted proteins | sample AceLakmetagen232_FD_201815 | JGI IMG/M metagenome (GOLD analysis project Ga0307928, IMG submission 201815) | Saline water microbial communities from Ace Lake, Antarctica - #232 | ecosystem: Environmental > Aquatic > Non-marine Saline and Alkaline > Saline | place: Antarctica: Ace Lake...
CTGGTAAGGTTACAGAAATCGCTACCAGAAATAAAGATATAGCGGTTATTAAAGCTACTGAACTTGCTGATGTTGCTGCGACTGGAATTAAAGTTGCTGCTGCTGCCGAAAAGACTGCTGCCGGTGATAAAGCAGATGCAATTAAAACTAAAGCAGATGCAAGTGCGTATGAAGTAACAACTGGTGCAAAAGCAACAGATGATTTAAATCAGGTTATTGCAGATGGTATTGAAAAGAAAAATAAAGCTGAAAATACCCTATCTGTGCAGTTGATTGAAATGAGATTAAAAGAACTCACAATTACCACAATGCCTGAAATAATTAAAGAATCAGTTAAACCGATGGAAGCCATCAGTGAAATCAAGATCATGCAGGTTGAAGGTCTTGGTATTGGTGGTAGTAATATGGTATCAAATAATAGTGGGAATGGTGATGGTAATAAAGTATTAGGAACAAATAATCTTTCAGAACAGGTTGTACAGAGTGCTCTACAGTACAGAGCTGCTACACCTATGCTCGATGGGTTGATGTCTGAACTCGGTCTGAAAGAAGGTCTCGGAATATTCGGGGCTCCGGCTAAATCTGCAAAAGTAGCTGAAAAAGAATTATAGTTCCTGCCTCCTGGACAATATGGGGATAGAGTAGTTAGCTATCCCCATATTTTAACAAAAAATTAGAAGGGATAGTTATGAAAAATAGTTTATTACTTATTTTTATTATACTGTTATTTCCAGTATCAGCATTTAGTACTGGGGATAATTTTTCTGAAGGATACAGATTAGGTAGATTGATCAAGTATTCAGAAAAAGGTTACATGACAAAATCAGGTGAAGGTCAATTGATGATGGGTCGTGAAGGTACTGAATGGATTATACATTCTGGTGATTCTAAAACAATAAAGAATCCATGGGCATTTTCATCTGAGTTGAATAAGTCTAATGAGATTAATTCCTTCATAGGAAGATATACAGTCATTCATTATGAAGAAGTACAAATAAATAATCGAATATCTTTTGATACTCCGTATAGAGTATTAGATATCCAAAAGGTAAACAAATCAGCAAAGTTTGATAATTTATTTGAAGTACCTTGTCCTGGAAATAAAAAGTCCCAAGGAATCAGAGTAGGTCGGATTGTTAAAGCTTCGAAGAAAGGTCGGTTTGTTGATAGTTGGGAGATAACTGTACAGGTAGGAAATTCAGGAGGAACATTTGTAGAAATGTCCGTTACAGATCCAGCAATGTATGAACACGCTATAAAAGTATTGCGGTCTTCTAAAATTGTAAATGTTCATTATGTTGATATTGGATTAGCTAACAAGCTAAGTTTTAATAATACTCCTTATCGAGTCTGGAGAATTGAATTGATAGATGACGATATTTAAATAATAATTTATATAAAAAAGGATTTCTTATTATGACCAAAAAGCAATCAATTGACGTATGTATCACCTTTGATACTACGGGTAGTATGTATCCTTGTCTGACTCAGGTTAGACGTTCAGTAGAAGAAACAATTGACAGGTTGTTTAATGATATTCCTGACCTGCGAATTGCTGTAATTGCTCATGGGGATTACTGTGATAAAAACAATCCTTACACAATAAAGATATGTGATTTTAGTACTAACCCTACAATCCTCTGTGATTTTGTAAGGAATGTTGAAAGAACTTTTGGAGGGGATGCTCCTGAATGTTATGAACTTGTTCTTCGTGAAGCAAGAACTAAACTTAACTGGGGTGCCGGAAGAGCAAAGGTTATTGCAATGATTGGAGATGATGTACCACATCATCCACATGAAAGTCAAAATTATGACAGTATCGACTGGTCACATGAAGCAGCACTGATCGCTGAAATGGGTGTTAATATTTATGGTATACACGCTATGCCTGGATGTCGCAGACACTCAAAATCATTTTATGAATCTATTTCTGCACTTACTGATGGTTATTATTTAACACTTGACCAATTCACTGATATAACATATCTTATAATGGGTATATGTTATAAACAGAAAAGTAACAAACTTCTTAGTGCTTTTGAAGCTGAACTTGCCAGGGATGGATATCACTCGAGAGGATTGAAAAATTCATTAAGGACAATGAGAGGGGAAAAGAATATTGTCACTACACCAATACGCGGATTGAATCCAGTTCCTTCTGGTCGATTTCAGATATTCAATGTGGATGATGACGATAGTATAAAAAACTTTGTGATTGATCAGGGGGTTGAATTTAATGCTGGTCGCGGGTTTTATGAATTGTCTCGTAAGTCGGTCAAAGTCCAAAGTTATAAAGAAATTATAATTATGGATAAATCAACTGGTGATATATTCAATGGTCCGGAAGTAAGAGATATGTTGGGTCTTGTTGAAGAAAGTGGGGATAAAAATAATCGAATTGTTGAAAGATTAAAACCTACTCATTTTGATCAGTATAAAGTATTTATCCAGAGTACTTCTCATAACAGAAAACTTCTTGGTGGAACTTGTTTCATGTATGAAGTTGGTGACTGGGATAAAGCTGCTTTTATTGCTGCATCAGTGGCTCCTAAGAAAACTGTTAAGAAGAAATCTGTGGCAAAGAAACCTCCTGTTAAAAGGAAAGTCACAAAGAAAGCTATTGTTACTAAAGCTGCTAAAACAGTTAAAGAAGCATGTGTTAAAACTCTTGATAAACCAATCCCAGCACGACTTCAAAGAGCATACAGAGTATATAAATGGAGAAGTCGTTTTATTGATATGACATGGGAGAAAATTGCCGCGAAAGAAAAATATTCAAATATTCGGGGTGCCAAGAGAGCATATCAAACAATGTTAAAATTCTTTGCTGTTTAACAATGATTGAAGGGGTGTAGTCGTTTGACTAAGGGTTGATAGCTCGATAGGATGAATTTTCTATCACCCCCTTTTTTTAATTATAAAGAGAATTAATATGTCTTGTAGTATGAAAACTGTAGTATGTATACCTCCAGGATTCGTACTTGATCCCAACTTACACAAGAATAAAGAAAATTCATGGGCATGGGATCAAGCCGACAGAGAATATGACGAGGATTCAACTGAATTATTAAATGTATTCATTGATCAATTATTGAAAGATAATCATATACATGTACAAAGTGATGCTTCATCTGATATAAGTATGGAATATGATTGTGAACATGTGAACATGATTAAATGGCTTTGTCATATATTTGCAAATACTAAATATTTAATATGGGAATATGAAGATGGTAGTCACAGCGGGGGAGATGAGATAACAAATGTGTTTGAGGAAATTAGAACAATATCTAATGCTCTTCACAAAGAGGCAAGAATTACAGGTAAATTCAAATGGGTCAAATAAAAGTTCGACGGAAAAAACTCCCAGCTATCAATTAAGATAACCGGGAGCTTTTTTTTTGTATTAAAAAATTAAAAAATAAATTTTAACTTTCAGTAATATTAAGAACTGAAATACCCTGAGGACGAATAAGCTGAGTTCCATAACGAGACAGAACTGTTAAGCTAGGTACTGGTCCAAGAGGATATGGAGACAATACAGCTGGTACATAAGGTGCGAAGATATAAACTGCGCGGATTTCTTCAACTGGTTTATATACTGCTACTGTTTTGCCCTGTGGAACTACTGAAGATACAAGGATACGCCATTTGCCATTAGCAACTGTTGCTGATTCATAACCAAGATCACCATCTACATCAGATTTTCCAGTATAACGGAATTCCTGAAGTGATTCAAAGATAGTTGCATCAAGAGGATTACAAGCAAGAACATTTGCTGCTGCCATATTTGTATCAGTGTATACTGTAGCTGAAAGCTCGTTCAGTGTAGGAAGAACATTTTCCATCCACATTTTTGGACCCCAAGTAAATGAACTAGGTGGAGTTTTATCAAATGTAGCCTGATGGTTAGCGCCTGCCAGTCTTTCACATGCAAAGATAAGAGAGTTTACGATTTCACGGTCAATATCAAGAACAATTTGCTGACCAATAACAGAAACGAGTTCTGCCTGAATATCAACATTAAACAATGCCTTAATATCTTGTTCCATCTGAACTGTCCACTCTGTGCTGATCTGACGATCTTTAGCATACAGTCTCAATTTGTCAATTGAGAATTTAACGCGTGGATTAATAATATTTTCTTCAAGTGAAATTGTAGCCTGATAATTAATACCTGTTACAGCTGCATTAACACCAGCGATATCAACACGACCAGAGAAGAAATCAATTCTACCTGTAATTGTATCTGATGCTCCGCCTGCTGTTGTTACATTAGCAGAAAACTCACCATCAACTGTAGGTGTAATTGCTACTTCGATTGTTCCTGTTGCATCTGTTACACCAGTAATCATGAAATCTTTTTCAACGTGAGCTGAATCAGAAGTCAATGAAGCAACTGAAAGTACATTGAAAGTACTTGGTACGGTTGCTGTAGCTGCTACTGGAACTCCTACTTTAGGACCACTTGATACGTCGGTATTTGAAGGTGCAGCATATTCAGTTGAGTCATTCCAACGTTTAAATGTTGCTCTTACAAATCCACGAACGATTTCTGGTTTGTCCATAGGAATAACTGTTACGAGTTCTTTTGCGATTGTCTTAGGGAAGAATACTCTAAGAAGAGGCAATGCAAGAGATTCATAAGGATTAAGTTGATACATTGAATTTTCCAGAAGAGTCTTACGAGTATTCTGGGCAAGCATAAGAAAATCTTTTCGATCTTTTTGGTCAATACCTTCCATGAGAGATCTGGAATATACATCAAATGCCTGATCATCTGCCATGATTTGACGAATATTACCCGGTTTAGATGGGTCAATACCAGTCATTTTTTTTGTTGATTTATACGATTCTATTAATAGTTCTTTCATCCTAAACTTCCTCCTTTAAGGGGATATTAATTTAGTTGACGCTTACTTTTTTAACATTTTTGCGAATTAGTGATTTCAGTGTTCGTGAATGTGTAATTAAAGTTCCATCATTAGATTTACCAACTGAATCTAGAATATCCATAACTATTTTTTTGTTTTGTCCGTAAAGAATATCTCTATTTAGTAGGAAGGCTGAATCATCTAATAATTCTTGAATCAGCTGTTCCTTCTGCAATTCTTTTCTGAGCTTAACCAGTATGGTTTTTGTTTTGGATACTCCTGAACTGAGTTGCTTGAAATCTCGACGATACTTTTTAAGCACCTCTTTCTCTTTCTCTATCTCTTCTCGAAATAGCGGAAGAAAGTGCTCTATTACTTTATCCATTAAAATTATCTTCGAATGTCCAGTATTCGAAAACGAATTTCCATCAGGGATTCCAGTATCAATAACTTTCATTTCAATTTCTCCTTGATTGCGGAAAGTTTTTTATGATTTTCATCCCTAAGTTTCTTCAATCTGAAAGATAACTTTTGAACTTGATCTTTTCCGCCAGTATTCAATTTTATTAAATTATCAATTTTTTTTGCCGTTAGCTTGATTTTTTTGTCATATAGCGATTTTGATTTTGTGGCAAATAAATCGAATTCATCTTTCTCAAGAATTCGTTCTACACCACGATAAACCATTTTAGCAATATCAACGTCAAAATCTTTCTTTATACTGATCCTGGATGTGTTATTTAAAGTTTGTTCGGATAAAGTATTTAAAACTTTAGTTCCTTCTGTAGACATTTTTAACCTCCTATTTTCCCACTTTTAAGTATAATAAAAATCACCTATAAAACCATAAATTGGAGATCCTCTCGATTTTTCTATACAAATTAGGTTCTATTGTTATCATATTTTCTTTTCCAGCCATAATATATAGCAACAGCAGAAGCTATTGAAATACTTCCTATTATTGCTTTCTTCGTAGGATTCAATTTTTTCTTATATGCTTCTGCAAATTTAAAGATAAATTTATATTTGTTTTTATTTATGTTGCCAATTCTCTTTTTTGCTTCTTTTATCTCGTCATCTAATTGCATTAATGAAGATTCAAATAAATCTTGATTCATATTATTCGGATCAAAATTAATTTTTAATTTACTCCTCGTTTTTATAGATTCAGTAATAAATTCATTTAATTTTTTAATTTCTTCATACATTTTTGATATTTGTCTTGCTAAATTCACAAGAGTAGGATCTTTCCTAATATTTTTAATATAATCAGACCCACTACCAGGGATACTTTTTTGCTCAGATAAATATCTTTGAATTATTACCATTCTATTTTCCAATAACTTTCGTGAAGGTTAATTATTTTTCTTTCGACTAATTCATCAAATAAATTAGGAAGATAACATTTTCCATCATTTGTTCTGATAAGATCACGACTTTCATTTACTACTCTTTTAAATGATTCTTGATGTACTTCTTGTATACTAGCTTGTTTATGTGATGGTTGTTGAACAGCATCATATGAAATCATAATAAGTGGTGCTAATACTTTTTGAAATGTTCCGTTATCTTCAAGATCTGCAAGTCCACGTAAAGAAAATCCAACAGATACTTTATCTAATACTAAACCTGACATTATTTTACCATTAGTAGAATAAGGAAGAGTTTCAATTTCGCCCCATATCTGATCACCTCTAAATTCAATAGCATTAATCATATGAGAACATTCTTTATAAAGTACAGTAGTCTGTCTAACTTGATTTGTACTAATAGGATGATCAAGTTCACCTAAAAAATTTCTACTTTTAATAGTAGAAAGTATTCTGTTTACACCATCTACCATTACTTCTTTTGAATAAACTCTTTTATTTTGATTAGTATCACCACAAGTTTGTAATATTGCATTGAATCTAACTTTACCGCCAGTATAACTTTTTATTTTCTCAGCATGCCCCATTACTGCTTGTTCTTGGATAGAGAACGTTTGAGCATTATTATTACATGTATTGAGTTTTAGTATATTAGCAGTTTCTAAAACTTGTTTCATTATATGTTCCTCCAAATAATTTGGATTAAAATTTAAGTTTATCCTTTAGGTCTATCTAATTCTTTTAATGCTCCTGCATTATAACCTTGAGGAAGAGTACCTACTTGTTTTTCATTTTTATAATCTTCATCTTTTTCTTTTTCTTTATCATCCTCAGTATAGGCTGCTTTCTTTTTTGCTTCTTCTTTCTTTTCTTTATAATATATATGTTTATAATATTTTTCAATTATAAGCATTAATCGTTTGATAAATTTATAATACAATACAATAACATTATCAATTTTTTCTTTATACAGTTGAAGGTTATCTACGATTATTTTAAATATATCAATTGCTTCATCTACTAATTCTCGAAGCTTTACTATTTCTGTATCATGTAATCTCAATAAAAAATTATCAAGAGTTTTAAGATTAAAATAAATTTTATTTAATTCATACAGGCGTCCTATGTTTCTAGGTGAATCAGCCATTTTAACGACATCATCTTGTTCGGGTGCACCCATACCACCACCCATACCTCCAGCAGCACCCATACCCATATCACCGCCAGCACCAGCCATTGCATAAGGATCGACTCTACCAGCAGCAGTATCTTGCATTGCCGTAGGATCTGCACCAGCAGGAGGAGCTTGGGCTGCCGGTTGATTTCCAGGATTTGGTTTCGGTGTACCTGGTTTAGGAGGAGCCTGTTCCTCAAGAGAATAATAATCCTCTTTTAATTGTTTAAAAATAGTTGTAGCATTTTCCATAATATTTGTTCTTTAGATTAAATTTTATGATTTCAGTTAATATACACCACCACCCATTTGAGAGCCATAACTTCCGCCTCCAGCTTCTTCTCCTTCACCACCCTGTAAACCAGCTTTAAGTTTAGAATCAATCTCATATTTCTCAATTGCTTCCCAGTCAAGGAATGATAAATATTGTTTCTTCAAGAATTCATCTGGTATACCAAGATCTTTAAGTGTTGATATTGCTCTTGCTGCGTTTTCAAGATATTCCATAACGTGTTCATACATCGCAGCTTTAGGTGGAGAAAATCCAATTTTTATATGGTCAAGTATATCACCTTCGAAATCAGGATGTAACATTAAATAAATTTTAGAAAATAAATCATGAAAACCTACACTTAGTTGTTTTTGAAAACTTATTATTGTACGAGCAAATTGAACTGCTTCTGCTGTCAATAAGTTTCTATTTGTTGCATTTTCTTCAAGACCAATGAATGCAGGAGGTACTTGTAAATTAGCAACAATATTATCACGAACGAATTTCAATGGTTCGATATCTTCTTGAGGATCCCCACCCCATCTCATAGTATCAATTGATACATATTCTTTTCCATCTCGGGTAGGAATATAAATATCTTCAAAAGTTGATATAATTGAAGGAATCGTATCAATACTTCCAAAGCTATCAATACTGATTTTCCTCTTTTTCATATTCTCTTTTAATGTTTCAACTAGATTTTTTGCATTATGAGGAAGACCTGTTTCAACTTTAATTAATCTCTTATCAGTTGAATTAGACAAACGTTTAATTGTATTGGCAGTTTTCAATGCCATAAATAATTTACAATCAAACAAAACTGAATCAAATATTGACTCACCGTAAGGATCATATAAATCAACATTTATTCTCATATGAGTCATTTTATCAGGTGGAACATATCTTACTTCAAGATCTTTTTGATCTTCAATATCAGAAAGATATTGTATAACTACATTTTTTAGTTCACTATTATTAATTAGTAAATTATCATTAGCATTTATTCTGTCTTTCAATTGCTGAATAATATTTGAACATAATCCATCGACATCTGTATTTACAAGAGAGAATCCTTTACCAATGGCTTTTGACCTATCAATTTTAGGGAATACCAAATACCCAAGACATGATCTAAATCTTTCTGTTTCTAGTCTAATTACATATCGTGGATTATGAAGTGTAATAAAAATATCTTTTAAGTCATCACCCTTTTTTTCTTTTTTATCTTCAGGAGGATCATTTTCAAAATATTTCTCATTATTTTCTTTATCTTCATCTGAATAATCGCCTATTACTGTATCTGATTTGTCTTTACCTATACCTTCACCGCCACTAGGATCTAACCCTTTTTGTCTTCGAGTATATGATGTTTGACGTGTACCTATACCTTGTAATGCTCCACCAAAAGAAGGTCCTGAGAATCCTCTTATAGATTCAGGTGGACTACTTTCACCGAGAACCAATTTTCCTTCTATTTTATCACTATTAATTTTCTTTCCATTATTATTTTCTTTTTGAGTTTGAATACTAAATTGTATTTCATCTGCTTTGGTCAGTTCTTCGATTTTTTCCGTTGTAAAATTGCCACTTTCGACCATTGTACCTTCATTCAAAATAGAAAATGCTTGTTCACCTTTTGGAGAATGAATTACTTCAATAAAGTAATCGCCCTTCTTTAAAGTTGTCCTAACAATTTTATCACTATATTTTTCAATATCAATTCCACGTTTGATATTTTCCATATCCTTTTTAAGTTTTTCAACAAGTTCCTTATTATATAATTGCTCATAAGTATCTTCCATTGAAACCATAAGAGAATTTTTAGTAATATCATCAGGAGCAATAATACAATCTGTTAATACATTAAGTGCTCTTGAGCAATGAGCAATATTTCTACATATTAAATCATATTCATGATATCGTTGAATTCGTCCGGATCGGTCAAAAAATTCAACTTGGGAATCCTTTATATCCTTTAAAAAAGATGCAGGGTCATCTAAATTGACTTTACTTACAATATTTCTCAAAGTATCAATATATGCATTCCTATTAACGGAAGAACTAAACTTTGATATTTGTCCTATTGATCTGTCAATACTTTGGTCAATTTCAGATGTTTTTGTTCTAATTACACCTGTTTTTAAATTATTAAAAATATCAGCTAAATTAGGCATTAATTATCCTCATCCTGTACAAAATGATTTAAACCAGTTTGATCTGTTTGTTCTTGTTCTCGAGTAGCAAAATCAAATATTTCATCATTATCACTTTTAGATCTAAACCACAAAATCATATTATCATTTAAGTTATCAAGTTCTCCATAAAACTTAGTCAAATGATTTAAATTTGAAGGTCCCATCAATTCAATTGACAGTTTGATAAAATCTCGTTGTGTAGTTTCTAATTCATCACCACTCATTTTATGACCATTTGCAGAGAATCCTAACATCTTATCTTTATATATCATATCATAAGCAATTTCACAAAAGTGATGTAACAATGCTATATAATTTTTATTTTTGTTCACATGTATATATTCCATGATTATTGATTTACTTATATACATAAATGAAATTGATATAATCGAAAACGCTATAATTGAAATTATAAGTATGATATTCATTTTTCATCTTTCGTAGTTTCAGTATCAGAAGTTTCTAGTGATAATTCATCATCATATTTATCATCTTTATTTTCATTTGTTCCGATATTTTTAACTGTAGAATTTTGAATAGGCAATATAGGAAATATCGCAATTGATGATATCTCAGTTGGTCTCATTATAATTGTATCTTTACCTATTTCAAGAGTAGTGATATTTTCGCTTGTAAAACATTTTGTTAAAATTAGTTTTATTTCATTGTCTGTTGATTCGGATTCATCTGTCAAAGAAATAGGCCTACTTTCATTTTTTTGATATATCAATATTTTTCTTTTATTTAACATCCCATAACTCCTTATCCCATAATAATATTAATTCAATGACATTTTAATTTGCTTATTAGAAGCACCGATTAAATTTACTGACTTTAAAGATTTTTTACATTTTCTTTTCTTTCGCTGGTAAGAATTTTTAGACTCGATATTTACTATTGTATATTTATCTATACCATGAATCATCAAAACTTGTTTGACTGTTTCCTCTTCATTGTCTTCAATATCAATAAAGGTAGGGGTACGAATTCCTGTAAAGTCTCTATAATTCAAAACCTTACCTGGAGTTTCTATATTGACTCGTTTCATAATTAAAAGCTCCTTTATGTAAAAAAAGGGGGCATCATAATGATACCCCCAATATAATTACTTTATGTTAATCAATTTAGAATACGTAATCTTCTAAGTTTTCATCAAGATCTTCTTCTAAATCTGATTCAAGATTAAAATCTTCTTCTGTAGAACCTGTATCTTCCATTTCCTGAATAAGTCTATCAACAATGCTTTCTTCAAGTGCTTCTCTTGCATTTGCTGATTCATCTACTTCTTTTTTGTCATCTTCTTTTTTGTCATCTTCTTCTTTGTCATCTTCTTTATCGTCGCTATCTTCACTCTCAAGCATTTCTTCAAGATCTTCAAGAGTAAAATCTTCATCGACTTCTTTATCAATATCAAGATCTTCTTTATCTTCTTCTTTATCTTCTTCTGGAGCTTCTTCAGGTTTGGACATTACTTCTTCATCATTTTCTTCTTCAAACATTTCAAGCATATTTTCACCAAGCCCATCATCTTCTTCAAACATTTCTTCTACATCTTTTTCAGCTTCTTCATCTTCATATTCATCATCTTCTTTAGCAGGAGCTTCATCTTTATTAGTTTTAATTCCTGCTCTTACTTTAGCCATTTTATCATCACCCTCAGATTCTTCAAGATCTTCTTCAAGATCTTCTTCTACATCTTCTTCAAGATCTTCTTCTACATCTTCTTCAAGATCTTCTTCTACATCTTCTTCAAGATCTTCTTCAAAATCTTCAAGGTTAAAATCTTCATCAACTTCTCCATCTTCCACTTCAGATTCATCTGTTTCAATTTCTTCAGACGGATCAGGATTGGAATCTGCATCTCCAGCTATAATGTCTTCTTTATCAACTTCATCATCATCGCCTTCAAACATTTCTTCATACATTTCTTCTAAACTCTCATCATCATCTTCATCAGCTTCGTCTTCTTTAGGAGGTTCACTAGAGATATCTGAAGGTTTTGACTCTTCTTCTGGTGTAGATATTTTTGATTCTGCTTCTTCTTCTTTAGGAGTCTTAATTATATCATCGCCTTCTGCTTCATTTTGCATTCCTGCTTTAGCTGTAGGTAATGATCCAGTTTGCATTCCGTCTTTTGGTCCAGGTGCATCATCACCATATGTAGCAGGTTTTGAAGTAGGATACTCTGTATCCTTGCTAGGTGAATCTTCTCCTTGAGCTGGAGTTTCATCATCATATCCATCACCTATCTTAGGATCTGATTTATTAGTAGGAATATCCATTTCAAGTAATGCATCAAGTTCTTCTTCTGTCATTTCGCCTTCTTCGATAAGAATATCATTCGAATCGCCTATTTCAGTATCTTCCATAAGAAGGTCATCATCTTCAAAAAGTGATTCTACTAGTGAATCAATATCTTCTTTGACATTTTTTCCGCCATCCATAGGAGTATCATAATCTCCCTGAGTAGGAGGTTCAGCACCGCCACCTTCATCAGCTATGGGTTCTAGCTTTTCATCATCTTCTGCTGGTGAATTATCAAGTTTCTTTTCCGGACCCATTCCAACCATATTTGAATTTGGAACTTCTCCTTCTTCGCTTTCTTCCATCTGATAAAAACGTTCAAGAATATTTACTACATTACCAACTTCTTTATAAGCGGGAAGTTTACCTTTACCGCTGAATCCAATGAGATCACCCACTGTTCCAGAGTAGTCTTCCATTTTTCCGAAATCGATAGTACTTTCTTTTAGCATATTTAAATATGCATTAGAACCTTTGCGTTTCATTTTTATTATCCTCCAATAATTTATTGGTTTTAATGGTAATTAACTAATTTATATTTTATGATTTAGTATTTGTTCATAACTAATCCTGAGAAGAAATGATATTCTAAAAGTTATAAAAACCCATCCATGATAGGATTATCGCCATCCGATTTTGATTCTGCTCGGATAGCACCTTCTTCAAATGACATACCTGAACCTTTTGAATTGTCTTTGATAACAAAGTTTTCAAATTTACTTCTTAATACTACTTTTTTATTCTTAGGACCACTCCTATTTTTACCTATAAATATTTCTAATTTATGATAACCTCCAATTGCTTCTTCTTCATCTTGATTTTTCAAAAGACCCACAAAGTCAGCATGTTCTACTTTTTTAATTGATTCTGACATTTGAGTCAAACTAAATATCTCTTTATCATAACCTTCTCTATTTAACTGAGTAACAGTAATTATAGGAATATTTTCCATAACTGCAACAGCTTTAAGTAATAATGTTATCTGACCTAATTCTAATCTGTATATATCATATGTTTTACCTGACTTCAATAAATCAAGATAATCTACATATACTGCTCTTAGTCTACCTTTTCCTTTATGTTGATCCTTAATAGTTTGAATCCAATGTCTTAATCCAAATACTGTCAATGAATCAGGAGCAAAATATTCCATTACAATATTAGCATTGTTATCCTTACATTTACCTTTTATAAAATTTTTAATTTCTTCTCGTTCACCATCATTGATAAACTTAACTACTTTATCAGGATTCTTATCTGTCCAAGAACAATAAAGTCTATGTAATGATTCATCTAATAAATTTTCAAGAGTAGCATAAGCATATACATTAGCTAAACCTGAATCATCATGTGAATCATTATCAACTGCTTTATGTATATTATTTATTAAATATGTAGATTTTCCATCTCCACTCGATCCACCAAATACATATAACCGGGATGGATTATATCCTTTTTTCATTAATACATCTAATTCAGAATACCCAGTAGGCACAGTATTGTCACCTGAATTATTAGCTTCTAATTGATTTAATACATCAGTAAAATCATCATTAGCACAATCAAGACTTGAAACTCGGCTGACATTATCCTGTCTCTTTTCTTCAGCTAAATCAATATACAACCCTGAAATAAGTTCATCATATTCTGAAACTACTTGATTTAAATCATCAAATGAGTTTGAACTAAAATCATCTACAAATGATTGAAGTTTTGTGAATTCCTTTACTATTGTACTAAATCTCTTTTTAACTTTAATATGACCAATATAATCTATAATTTGATCTTCAGTTAAATGATCAGGGTCAGCACAGAATTTAATATAACTTCCAAATTCCTCATGTTTCGTCATTGTTAAAATATTATCAAATACAGTTATAGGAGTATTACCCTCATCTCTTAATTTGATAATTGTACATGCTAATTCAAATTTACCTTTTAAATCAGGAGGCATCTCATCTTCAAAATTAATTTGATAATATTTCAATACCCCATATATTGCTTGTATTACATCTGGGGTAATTTCTTTACTTTCAGACAAAGAGCACTCGCAACACATATTTATAAACGGTTCTGTAATCATGAAAATTCCTTTATAATATATTTAAAAATAATTGTTCACATGTTATGATTTTACTTTCTCGTATATTTTTTAATTTCAACATCAGCCATTTTTAAAAGAAAAAATTCTTTATTCTTCCACCTATTAGACATTCCTCTTTTAAATGGCTTACATAATCCACATGAACGTTTTTTATTTTTTAAACGCTTTCTCATATGTTAACCCTGGAAATGCAATTTGCTATTTCCATAAATATTTTAGTTATACCATCAAGTATATCTGGGTCGCCTATTATTATAATAATAAAAATAAAAAAATACAACATGAATTTAGATAAAAGTATTAATACAGATTGGATAATAATTGTATCGTTCATTTTATATCTTCCTTATCTAGTTTAAATAAAATTTTATCTGTATCAGATAGTTTATTAACTAAGAATTTTAAAACATGTTCTGTTTTCTCATTACATGATTTCATTTTACCATATTCTTCAATATTAATTAATATTTCATATGGTGAAATAATATCATTATTTACTAATTCTTCAATTAATGTATATGTCATATCTAATACATTGGTTAAATCAACAGGAAGTTCGGTTACAATTTCACCTGAAGAATTTGCTATTGTAAGTGAATCATTATATCGAGTACTACCAGTACTTGTAATACTTGTACTAGGAGCATTTGTACCGATACCGAAATTGTTATGATTGTTAGATCCACCTACACCACCAAGTACTGACATTTAATATCTCCCATTGCCATCAGGATATAATCGAGTTGCTACATCTGAACTCCACCATTCCTTTGTATCAATATCCATTATTGACACACAACCATTCCATCCAGCTCCTGAATCCATATTTATTAAATTACAATACATATCTGGTTTTTTAGAATCGGTTTGAGTATGTCCAATGTAAATTTCATCATACAAAGAATATTTCTTATATGATTTTGAACTGTGTTGTCTTTTCATAAAGAAATATAAATCACGATCCCACATTAAATAATCAATATCAGTATCTTCAACTTTCTTATCCAAACGGACTCCACCATGAACAAACACGCGATTTTTATCATCTACATAATAATAAGGAGCATTTGCAATAAGCATTAAATGTTCCTTTGGTACATTATCCCACCAACCATAACTTTCAATTGTAGATATTCCACCTTGTTGTGTCCAAATAGAATCTTTAAATTCTCCAGAAGTAATTACCCATTTTTCAAACCAACAATCATGATTACCTTTTATATAAATGAGATTTTTAAATTTCAACACTTCATTGAAGCATTCTTTTACATCTGGATAACCATCAACAATATCACCCAAAACAATAAGTGTATCTTTTTCCTTGTCAATTCCGGATTTATCAAAACATTCTACTGTACCTTTATGGTTACCGTGTTGGTCTCCTAATACAAATGTTTTCATCTTTGTTTCATTCCTTTTTGTTCTTCAAGCATTATTTGTTTAGTTCTTTCATTTTTTTCTTTAATTACTTTATTTACTTCTTCTTCACAATCAAAAACGATTTCCATTTCACGAACCATCATATATACATCAGCTAGTTCTTCAATCATATTATCTCTGTTACTTATGCTTCTTATTGCTTTAGAACACTCTTTAGTCAACTCTGCACATTCTTCCATACATAAAAGTAATTGGCTACTTTTTCCCCACCAAGCTAAATATTTTTTGAAATCGATGTCATATTTATTTGTTATCATTTTCTTCCCTCAATTTAACATTAACAAGTAGTTTACTTTTTCTTTCTTTGATCATTTCATCTCGAACAAGTGAACATTTGTCACATAATGCAACCATCCACCCACCACTCCTTACTTTGCCAGGTTCTCCACAAAGTTCACATGTTTTAACACTTTTATCTGAAGCTTCTTCAATTGCATCATGCACAGCTTGTGGTACTTCATTTACATATACTCTCAATTCTGCAAATTTTTCTTTGACTTGTAGAAATTCTACCCCTTCATAATCTTTTATCTTTTCACATAATTCTTCAATTATATTATACCAACCATTACCACATTCACAACCAAACGACATACATGATTCCATAACAGTTTTATGAACACCTGCAAACAACTTAGGATATTTTTTATATAATTTTTCTTGATTTTCTTTATTCATCGTCTCTCCTTTTTCTTCTTCTTGTTCATTTTTTTATTTTTTCTTATGTCAGCCCAAGAAATTTTTTCATCTAAATCCTTTAAATTTAAAATAGGTTTAATTCTGTTTATAATTTTACATGTAGGTTCAATTGCTTCTTCAATTATCTTACTATCTTTATAAGCATCAGGTGCCTCGTCAAGTGTAGATTGAGTAACAGATGTTGAATATATCCCTTTCATCTGGTCTTTAAACTTATCAAAATCTAATTTCCTTTTTGCTTCACCTCTTGACATAACTCGACCTGCTCCATGAGGAGCTGAACAATTCCATTCACTATTTGATTTACCTTCTACTAATAAAATACCATCACGCATATTAAATGGAATAATTTGATAACAACCTGCATAACTTTCAATTGCGCCTTTTCTGATAATTAAATCAGTAGGTGAAATATAATTATGAATTGATTCGACACATCTTCCATTTAATAAATTGATACCCCCACCAAAAGCTGAACTAATTGATCTTAATATTTCCAACCTATTTACTTCAGCATATTTTTGAGCAAATATCATATCAAACATATATTTATATGTATCATCTCCAGTAAGGAATGAAAGTCCTTTATCTGTACCAACATGATATTTTTCCTTTATTGAATCAATATGTTCTTTCCATGTAGTTTTATCTTTTACAGCATTTTTCATATGTTTAATTTCTTCACGTACATGAACATTAGCATCCTTTTCCTTTTTCTTATTAGCGATACCTTGCCAATATTCACATACTCGTTTACCTAAATTTCTTGAACCAGAGTGGATAGTTACCCAAGGTGAATTGTTCTCAACACATCTTCCAAATTCAATAAAGTGATTTCCACCACCAAGAGTTCCTATTGAATTAGTTACATATCCTATGTTTACACCAACTCGGTCACACATTTCTTCAAACCAAGGCATTGAATATTGTGGTGATTTTATATCCCTTCCGGTATCTTCTTGGTATGTAGTACAAAATTTTTGTGCTTCTCCTTTTAATTTATTCCAAGGAAAATTATTTTTCATATCAAATTTAGATCTGTAATTTGTATTCATTCCAAATGGTACATTAGCTCTTACTCTCCTGTCAATATCATCAAGCTTAATTATTTCAAAAATCGTATTCTCAATATTTACACTTAACATACCACAACCTACATCATATCCAATTACATTTGGTATTACCATATTAGGGTTCAACTTCATTGTGAAACCTATCACAGAACCCTTTCCTGCATGTGTATCAGGCATTATAATCACAGGATTAGTAAATGCTGGATGATCAATCATATTTTGGATCTGGATAATACACTTAGGTTCCACATTATCAATCATCACTGTAGCTGTTGTATATTTACCTTTAAGTATAAACATTTTATATCCCTATTCCCATTTCATTTTTCATTTCTTTTAAAAGTTTCTTTTTCATTTTAATTCCATTACATGGTCCTTTTGATCTAAATTCATATGTAGCAGCACAAAAATGATTTAATAAATCTATAGGAGTTTGTTTAGCCATACTATGCATATAATAATATTTTTTATTATTTTTATTATATTCAACAATAATATCATCAGCTAACGAATCTTTTTGTCTAGCCATTTCTGCCCTGATTTGACCTACACTATAATCAATCCCTTTTGATATATCATTTAATGTACATATCCCATTTCTTTGTAAAAATTTCAATACTGAATAATTCAAATTTTCTTTCATTGTTTATCTCCTATATTGAATATTTCACCTCGTCTATATTTTTTAATGTTAACAAAATTACCTTCGTAATATCTTACTGTGACTCCACACTCTTTAAACATCATTAATGTCTTGTCAGCACTTTCTTTCCATTTTGGGCTATTTTCAGCATCCCACCATTTATCAACTACAACTTCTCGGATACCTGATTGAATTACTGCTCTACCACAGTCCATACACGGTATGCCATTGGTATACATGGTACACCCTTTTAATGAAGCTCCGATGAGTGTGGCATTATATACAGCATTCCTCTCGGCATGTTCGAACCAAAAATATTTTTCAGGTCGTTCTTGACGTTCAGGAACATTATCATCTAACCCTCTTACAAAGCTATTATACCCAGTTGACCTTACTTCATTATCAGGACCTACAACAACTGCACCTATATGAGTATTAGCATCCTTACTTTTCATTGCGCACAAATAAGCCATCGTCATAAACATATCATCCCATGTTGGAATATCTAATCCTGTCATTTCTTTTTCTCCTGTTTGAGTAATACTTTTTTCCATTTGCCAAATTTTTTACGAAACTGTATACCATGTGCTTCACATGATCTTTCATTACATGACATTGTTTCAATACCACGATTATCTGTTTCTTCTCGTAAATCTTCTTTACATATTCGGCATCTCTTACCCATTAGAACTCCTTATATTGAAATTCGATTATCATGATTTGGTTCTAATTCCTTTATACCAGCATGATATTTTTTAACCATACTTAAATGTTTATCTGGTAATTCATGCATTCTAAATAAATCACAATTGTCTCTCATATCTTCAATTTTAACAAGTCTACCAATTTCATTCTTTTTAGCTCTTTGTATAAATTCTTTATACGTCTCATCCTTTTTACGAGATACAGAAATAATTGCATCTACAATATATCCAGGAAATCCTTCTGATAATAAAAATTCAGGAGTAATACCTGTATCCTCAACTAAATCATGTCCTACTCCAACTATTTTTCCATCAATTGTTTTAAGAGCATTCATGACTCTTAGAGGATGTAATATATAAGGTACTCCTGCTTTATCATATTGTCCACTATGAGCATTAACTGAAATTCGAATCATTCGTTCAAGTAGTATTAACTTTTGTTTCATATCTTAAATTCCTTAAAAAATGTTTTATAATCTTCATAATAAAAAACATATAATGAAGTTCTTGTATTTATATTACCCCCTGCTCTTATTGTCTTATACCTTTTTTCTTCAATTTTCTTCTTTAAATTTTTAACACTTGTATAATAATATCTTACAATATGATCATAACAATGAATCACTTCAATCCATATATCAGCTTTAGTAGTTGTTATCCCTGAAGGTTTATTATTACATGACCTTTCAATTACACATTTATTTGTTTGCTCAGTTGATTTTTGATTTTTGATTTCTACTAGATATTTAATTCCATCTTTCTCAATTGCAATATCATAATATTTCCAATCGGGTTTTTCTGAAAATATTGTTTCCCATCCTTCAGATTTAAAAAAATCAGCTATTTTATTTTCAACAACTTGAGCCTCTTTTAATGTGTCAGGAAAAGTTTCATCTAGCATTTTTATTCACCTTTCCTGAATTCTTCGATCGTCTTTCCTCTCATTATTTCAGCCAATTCCCATACATAATTATATAAATGTAATCCCTTAGATGCACATATCATCTCACCATCTTCAACTCCTATTTCAGAAGCCATATATTCTTTCATCATTTGAATACCAGCTAGGTTTGCTGGAAGCCCTGCCCATAAATCCCATGACCTAAAATATATAATAAAGTGAAGTTTACCATCTTGAATCCTAGTATCAATACTTCTAAGACAAGGAGGGTCCTTTAATAACATATCAGTAGGATGGGCTACCTGTAATACCATTTGATTATTACGATAACCTTTATTTTTATATGTCCAAATTATCAATTCAATTTGATTCAAAACAAATTGCATCCCATTGTTTACAATAATATTTTCAGCATCCCATATTTCATCTTCTTGGATAAGAATTTCTTCTTGTTTTTTAACTTGCATCCCTTTTAAGATAGCTCTAACTTTATCTGGAGACCTATCCATATTAGCACTCACTTTTGAATCAATTGGATATGCATTCATTCGTTGACCATATGTATATGACTCGCCAGGTTTCATTTCACCTGTCATAAGATATGTTATGTAATCATCAAGATATCCATCAGGTACAGGATTTGGAATATTGTAATGGGCAGGTATATCTGGAGTAAGAGGTTTGCTTCCTGGATGTTTAATATGGATTGTAATATAATCAAATTCAAGTCTTTTTTCTCCTTCAAATGATCCTCTATCAATTTTAAAATCTTTCCCTTTTTCAATGCATTTATAAACGGTTTGAAACCACGCATCTGGGATTGTAGTTGCTGAAATATTAATAGGTTCATACATATTAAATTCCTTTTGGTAAGTTATTAAATTTCCTTTATATTAGGCTATTACCTTTTATTTTTATTCATAAGTATACACTTAGTAATCTTTGGATAATACCTACCTATTATATATATTAATATTTGAAGGTAAGAAATTAAAACACAATTTTTGAACAAAAAAATTGGATTGAGAGGAGTAGCTGTTTTATGCATAATTTAATAGTAGCTTCTTGATATCCTAAGGTCGCGCGAGCTAGCTGGCGACTTTATAAATAAGTAGGCTATTTAGGTATGACTGTCAATATGATTTGCTCTGATTGATGCCCTCCAACTTGTTGGACTGGCTATTTTATTCTCTTTATATCTGGCAGTATATCTTGTAGTTTACCACAGTAGGGATCTGTTTATCCCTCTCGTTTGTAATAATGGTAGAGACTCATGGCACCATCGAAGATTCCGAACAGGGGGTTTAGAAAGATCTGAGTAGGGGCCAGACCCGATTAGAAGACTTTTAGAGTTCTTCACAAGAATTGGATCAAGTAACAAAATTCCTGCTGGCAGTATTATCCTACACTAATTTTTATTAGTAGAATCAAACTTATAGGGAAACGTTTTTTGAAGTATTTTAAGTCAGATGTTTTGAACAATAAGTTCCGCCAATGAGATGTATTATTGTAAGTCGATTTATCGCATTTAATATGTTGCAGACTGGTATTCTTATTATGATGATCAAGCCGATAAGAAATATTGATAAGGATAAAGTACCTGACGAAAAAGAATTGAAAATGTTTGCTTGGATGCTAAAGTACACAAGGAAAATGATTTTTTGGTTTTGTAGTAAATTGATAAAATAGGAAATGGGCATCTTGCTGAATCAAGTATTGCCTCGGAGGGACAAGCTCCGATATAACCTGTCTACTACCTGGCGCCAGATAGGGAGATAAGGTCTAGGTTGTGATTTGGGGACCGTGGTTCGTGGTCCCATTTGTAATCATTATTTTTATATGTAATGGTTAGAAATGGGAATACGAACTTCAATTAACTAATAGGCGTCACACAATGAAATGGAGGCAAATATGAATAATGGGAGTTTTGTAAGAATCAAAGGGAATAGCGTAGAATTGGTTACTGAACACATTGAACGGAGAGTATCGCTTGAGGATTTGTTTACTCAATACTCCAGAAGAATAGGAATGGCTTCTGGGATGCTTCCTGAAAATTGTAAAATGATAATAACTAAAAGAGGAAGATCAATTTATGTAGTTGAACAAAAACCTTGTGTTAGAGAAGTCGTCTGGAGAGGAATGGACGGTGACCGAGGTAAACGAGTATGGAGATTGGAGTTTCCTTTTTGTATTTTTATTTTGACAATGACACCTGAGCATTATATTGGATCAGCCAAAATATATTATAGAGGAGAGACATTATCAAGTGAAGATGATAAATTGTATTATGGCAATATATGTAATGTAGATGGTGAAGGTGTAATATGTACTGGTAATTTAAAAGTAAAAGCTGATACTCCGTTTGAAAGAATAAATCAGTTCACATCTAAATTCTGGACTTCTGAATTTAATACTGACCTTGCTGGTTGGTATGGAGATTATGCTCGTAAGTTTAAAGAAGTAAGAACCCTGCAAGATTGGGAAACTACGACAAAGGAAAAACCGGGATTTATGATTGAATTGTTAAAGAATTATGATAAATATTCACATTTGAAAAATCAAATCAAATTATAAGGGAGATTCGATATGCCTCCAGTAATACCAGTAGCAGAAGATGAAGCTCCTATGTCAGTATCTAAATTTACAAATTTAGTTAATGCATGTCCTATCTCTAGATCAAGAACTTTAGCTGATTATTTTGGAAGATATTTAGCATATCCTGTATATGATTTAAATAACTTTTCTGGAAGATTTACAGAAGTAGTAATCGCTAAAGCATGTGCCATTTTTAGAAAACGTGGATTAGTTGAATCTGAAAAGAGTATGATATGTGATCAATGGAATGAACTTATAAAAGCAATTCAAAATTCAAAACGAATTTCTTAAAGAAAGGAATGTTTGATGGGTAATGAAAATGAGATAGAAGCTCCAGAACCTTTGTGTTTTATTCATGATATAATTCCTTTATATTTTGTGACTAAGGATTTTGATATTGATCATATCAAATATAATTACGCATATATAATGGATGCTAAAGGAATCAAAATTCTTAAACGTAGTGCGATTGGGACATTTTTAGTCGATGCAAATAAACTTGAAGAATTACCAACCATCGATGAAAAAATTGCTATTTCAACTGAGAAGATTCCATCATCAATTATACAAAAAACACTTGCTTGGTTTAAAAGAGTATATCAGGATCAAACATCAGAAGCAATTGTTTTCTTATTTTATCATCATACTCATGGATGGGAAGTCAAACCACCTAAACAAACAGCAATAGGTATGTCGGTTGATTATGAAGAACGACCTGAAATGGATGGTGACGGATGGACAATCGCAGGAACGATCCACAGTCACTGTAATAGCTCGGCATTTCACTCAGGTACTGACGAAAGTGATGAAAAAGAATTTGATGGAATACATCTCACCATAGGAAAAGTTATGAGTGAAGTTCCTGATATAGCATATTCAATTATGATTCAGGGAAAAAGATTTAAATTAACAAAAGATGATTTGATCGAATCAAATCCTGAAAGTACATTTCCTGAAGAATGGATGGAACTTATTGAGAAAACTTCTTATACGCCTGTTGTAGTTAGTGGGTTTGGTGCTTATGGTAATTATTGGCAGGAAAAAAATAAGAAGTCAGAAGAGGATAAAAAAAAGGAAAACGAAAGGTGGTCTCATCTCGGAAGGCCAATAAACGGGCCAGGAAGCACCGGAGACGTAGGAAACAAGGTTACTTCAATTAATGTTACTGCTGAAAATCAAAACGTAAGTATGCATCAAATCCTTGGACTGGAAGGTTATGATGATACTGAATTTGATGAGATTAAGGGAGACGAAGAAGAAGAAGATAAAGAAGCTGCCGAATTAGCACTAGAATTACAGGAATTGGCAGATGACTTTGAAGCAAATAAAACCGAGGAAAATAGAAAGGAAATAGTTATTGAAACTGATAACTTTATAGTAACTTGTGAAAACGGTATGCCTGTATTTAAGTCGAAAGAAAAGAAAGAAGATGATCCTACTAAAACAACTGTCGTTCAATAAGGAGTAATATGTCGCAGAAGAATCTTACCATAATAGGATTAGGCGGAGTCGGTTCATGGTTGTTACAAGCACTTTCCCCATTTTTGAACTACTCGACAGATGAATGGAATGTTAAACTAGTTGACGGTGACGAGTATGAAGAATCAAACAGAACTCGTCAAGCGTTTGACAAATTAGGTCCTAAAGCTGATGTACAAGCTGAATGGGTCGATGAGAAATATCCTAAGGTACAAGTAAATCCAATTTTCGGTTATGTATCAAATGCTGAAGATTGTGTTTCACCTTCACATGTCATACAGGAAAATTCATTTATTTTCTCTTGTGTAGACAACCACAAAACGAGGTTACTTATCCAGAAACATTGTGAGACATTGAAAGATGTCGTTTTAATTTCTGGGGGTAACGAGTTGGTAGATGGGAATGTCCAAGTTTTTATCCGCGAAGGAGGCGAAAGTAAGACTCCTACTATATATGATTACCACCCTGAAATTGCTAACCCAGCGGATAAAAGTCCCGATGAGATGAGTTGTGAAGAATTAGCAGTATCACAACCTCAGCTCGTTATAACGAATCTTGCGACCGCAAGTGGAATGCTTAATGTATTTTACTCGATAACGCAGGGTTCATTTAATCCACTGTTCGCAGAGTACTACACAGATGTACTTATGAACAAAACTCAACCTCGAGAGAGGGAAAGGAGAACGTAGTATGGCAACAGGAAGCGTGAAGGTTATTTATGGTATGAACGACATGGAAGCTGAAAGACTCGTTGGAAAAACAGTAGGAACAGCAAAGGATTCATTGAGCATGGCGTTCAATATCCCGGACAATGCAGTTCCAATGGTTAACGGTAATGAAGCTGAAAGTTGTGATGTACTGAAAGCAGGCGACGAGCTTGAGTTCATCAAACCCGCAGGTTCAAAGGGCTAGTATAGTTCCTTAACCGGCACAAAACCGGCACAAAAAAAAGTAGGGGATATCATGTCCCCTACTTCTTTTTTTTTGTACTTAATTCCTTAACTTCTTTCGTAAATAGCTTTAATGTTATTTACGTCGAGTTTAAGCTGAGCTAAAAGAGCAGCTTCAGTTTCATATCCACGAGCACGACATTTTCCAGCTTGCTGATTCTTGTATGCACCGATAGAATATGCAGAACCACCTTCAGGTACACCATAAACAAGAATGTAGTCAACATCTGCATCGTTGAAAACTGAATGATCATCTTCACGGATTTGATTGATTAAAGTTGCATCTAATTCAGGAGTAGGTACAGCTCCTGTGCTCAATGTATAAGCGTATACGCTCCAAGGATAAATCTCAACAGCCATCTTAAATTCCTCCTAAAATAATGAATAGTGGCAAATATAAAACAAAATAATATTTAAATATATTTGTTCCTTTTACCAACCCAATCCAACATTCTGAAATTTAAAAATTTCATCAGGATTCATATTACCATATGGTGATTTTCTAAAATAACTGTCATTTAATGCTCGTACATCATTAAAGTCATGATCAATTAACAACTCACCATTTTCATATACCTTCTGAAGAATATTATCTTCCTGGAAATGAGTATCACATACAGTAGATATTCCGGTTGCAGAAGCTATATTCCTAATTAATTTCAACTTTCCACGCTTGGATGCTTTAGACATATCATCTGCTGGTTGTTTAAAAACATCACGAGATAGACCATTTATTACAGCGTGAGAAGCTTTGAAAGCAAATCTTTGAGTATCACGATCTACCTGTTGAAGTAATCCTCCGCCTTCACCAAATAAATTATCAGTTGCAAATCCAGAAGCATGAACATCCTGAAGAATTTTATCAATGCTCAAATAATTAATACCATCACCATAAATAATTCCGACAGCAGGATTTAAAACTTTAAACCCTTTTCTTATAGTACCACCAAAACACTCCCAAAGAGCTCTATAAATCATAACTGTCATTTCAACAGGGTCACCAGAGTCAGGTCTAAATACAGTTTTACCATTACGAGCAAGAATCAGGTCTTTCAAATCAGTACCTAATATTTTCATAACAGCATTCAGTGTATTCCAACTATCAATTACAATACTTAAAGTCCCATCAAAATATTCAGTTAGGAATGTTTTATAAGCTTCTGGTTCACCATCTTTACCATAAATAGTTGTAGTTGAATGTTCAGTAGCTGGGACACTCATTACACCTGGTTTAAAGTTATAATAATCCATTGCATATTTAATTCCTTCAAGATTATCAGTACCACTAAAAGGAACTAAGTGAGAACATCCTCCTATCCCTGCAGATTCAACTGAGCTAACACCTCTGAATCCAAAATCGTTTAAGTGAAAAGGAGATAACTCAGTACCACTTGCAGCGCACCATTTACCAATTATTTTCTTGGTATAATAACTCATGGTCGCTACCGTAGTAGGATACCAAGATTGAACTAATACAGTTTCAGCCCAATTAGTTAACCAAGGTACTTGAGGATCAGTATTTTCAACTGTCATGAGAACATTAGAAGTTGGTACTTCCATACCCTCTGGAACAGCCATTATACGTAATGGAAGCTTCCCCTTATATTTATCCAGAATGTACTGCCATCCCTCTTTATTGAATAAATTTTGTCCGAATATAGTACGGCAAAAGGTATCTGCTTCGTTAATCATGGCTTGTGTTAAAACATTGCCTACAAAATACTTTTTCAATATCATTTGTAACCCAAAGAAGATTACAGATGGGAATACTCCACCCCGACTTTCAAAATAAGAATAAAGATATTCAAGACCTTTTGGATACATTTTCCAGTGAGTCAATTTATAAGCATCTGTCATTAAAATGATATTAATGATTTCATTTGCCAAATATAGTCGTGGATCCATTATACATCCTCCTTGTCTAATAATCTTTCATCGTGTTCCAGATTAAATAATATTAAATCAGATTTATTTATAAAATTGATGCTTTCAAGATCATCACAATGGACAGTCAGTTTTTTATTATTTTTAAAAATAATTTGAAATTTAGTTACTATTTCATTTCCCTTTTCTGTCCAACATCTACCTATTTTACATATGTATTGACAAATTGAATCAGAATCTCCCATCATTCGAACTAATACATCACTACAACTTTGTAATGTTTTTATATTATCTCGAATTAAAAATTCAGAAGGTAATTGTACTTTACCAACTATTTTAGTTCCATCAAATTCTTTTAATTCTTTTATAGCTAAGGCAGGTAACATTATTTCACCTTCCCTTCACGTTGAAGATCAGCAATCAATATTGCGTGTAGTAATTGGTGAGATTCAAGAAGTGGTATGTTCAGTGGGATTAATGCATGACCTACTACACCTTCAACCCAAAGAGGAAACCATCTACATTCTACGATATCATCTTTAGCTTCTACAATACCATGAAGTCTTTTACATTTGAAAAGTAAAGTTATAATCTTTTCCTTTTCATATCGGTATCTCCAGTCATCAATAAATGCACTTCCTAAATATTCAGGAGGAGATACTTCCAAGTTAGTTTCTTCATATATTTCACGCTTGGCAGCATCTTCATAACATTTATCCAATCGAGGATCAGTAAATCCACCGATATAACGATATTCTTCTTCATTCTTTTTTCTACCAAGTAATATCTCAGTAGCGTCCTCATTCAATATTGCCATGTCAACTGTAGGCAAAACATTTTGATATCTGTTTTGTGTTGCCCATGTAACACCTGCTCTAAAGTCAGCAGTATGCATTACTTTCTTGCTGATCTTACCCCTTATCTCTGTTGCAGATAATACTCTATCTGATTCAAGTTCCAAACAGTCATTATTCCCCACATAATGTTCAATAAATGAATCACGACCTCCATACAGGACTGCGGTGTGATGTGGACCAATAATATCTCCAATCTGTTCATCAAGATTATCTGACCACACATTGTCACTCTTTTGATCCTTAATATAAAGAACTGTTACTTCTGGAAACTCTTTAAGAATCATTCCTTTTCTTGACTCGAAATCAAGAGGATTATTCCAGGTCGCTTTTATTGGAGAAAGACCTAGAAAAATAACAGTTTGTGAATGTCTACCAATTACATACCTTATCAAGTCAATATGACAAGCGTGTAATTGAGGACATTGAAATCTCCCTACAATTACACCTACTTCAGCCATTGCTTCTTCTTTCTTCTTCATTTGTTGCTCCTTATCAATAAACAGTTTTAATTTATGCGCTAACAATTATGCGCGGGTTATTATACTTCTTGTTTAAGAGTTGCACATTTATGATCTTTAACTACTCCTACATCATCATCTCGTTGTTCAATGAAACCCATATCACAACTATTATCCCCACCTTCATTATTAAAATATTCACATAATGCTTCTGTTTTATGATGAACACAATAATTTCCAGCTGGTACATTTATGGGGAAATATACTACTACTTTTTTTGCTATTACCATTCCTAATCCTCCTTTCATATTTTATCACCTCGTTTTCTCCATTCTTCAAATATTTCTTCTCTTGTTTTAGCTTTTCTACCTACCATCTGTCCTATTGGAGATTCTTTCCAAGGCGGTACTATTTCACCAATTTCCCAAAACAATTGCCCACATGTTTTTTTAAAAACTACTTTACATTTACTACAAGGCCATGAAACATAACCTTCAACATCTCTTTTACCCATATCTTTTCCAATGAAGACATGTTTACATACGCCGGCTCCTTACTGTTTAGTACCCCATGATTTGGTTCTCCTTTTTATAAAAGTGTTTTGGCTGATTTAGCCATTAATTCAAGTATTGGTTTTTGATTTTTTGTAGGATCATCTAATACAATTTCATATAAATGTTTTAATATTTTTCCCACTTTGTCTCCTTGTGGAATATTTAAAATAGTCATAATATCATCGCCATTTATATTAAGCATTTTAGGAGTGAATCCTTCAGAAGAATCTTTATGAACAGTTTTAATTCTACCTAAAAATTCTTTCATTTGAGAATATGTTACATTGGGATATATACCATTACCTTTGATATCAGCTATTTTTAATTTATACCAATCATTAACATTAATTTTTAATACTTCTAAATCCCGAAGTAATTTTCTTAATGATTTATTTGAATATGGTTGATTGATATATACTCTCATATGAAGGTTAGTTAATCCTTTAACATATCTCGTGTCACTTTTTGAAAATTTATATCGGTTTAAAAATTTCTTAACTGTATCAGCTTCATCATGCCCAAAGAATCTGTTATTACCTTTGTCATCTTTAAAAACAGTTTCAGCTTTTCCAACATCATGTATATATCCAGTCAATCTGAGTAATGGATTTTTCTTTGACATTGAATCTCCAACCATCATACTATGTGTAAATACATCTTCAGTATGATGTATACCCCCATCAATACCTAATAAATTATATATTTCCACAAATAACATTTCAAGTATATTAATTTCATTCAACGTCGTAAAAAATTCACTTGGATTATCTTCTTTCATTGATAACATAAGTTCATCACGAACTCTTTCTGGAGCTACTTTTAAAACTAACCTATTACCATTAAGAGCTTTGAAAGTTTTATCTGTAAAAGTTCCTTTTAGACGTGTACGAAATCTAACAGCTCGGACAATACGACAAGGATCTTCCCAAATTCTTTTATCGGCATCTCCTATTAAATCAATTGTTCTAGATTCAATATGTTTACGTCCATCAAAAAGATCAATTATTTTACCACTAGTATCCATAGCAAGAGAATTGATTGTTAAATCCCTTCGTTCAAGATCTTCTTCAAGTGTATCAGCATATTCAATCTTAACATTTTTATCTGATTCTCCGAAGTAAGTATCCTTCCTAAATGTAGCCACATCATAACCATTTACAATACATACTTTAAATGATTTTCCAACTCCTGCCTTTTTCAATTTGAAAATATCACATATTTCTTCGGGTTTGGCTTTTGTTACAATATCAATATCTTTAGCTTTTTTGCCTAATATATGATCTCGTACACAACCCCCCACATAATATGTTTCAAATCCTTTTTTGATAAGTGTATCAATTATTTCCTTAGACTTATTCATTTCATGATCCTTTTGTTTTAGTTATCAATAAACACAAAGTTAAAAAAACGAGTTAGGGATTTATCAAATAATAATCCCTAACCCATTTATGGTGATCTCGGAGAGAATCGAACCCTCGTAAAGGAATTTAGAGTTCCCTGCACTAGTCCACTATGCTACGAGATCGACTTTACATTAATCGTAACTGTCTGAAAATCTTCTCTTCAGCTACCACCGAGATAGCTGTTAGCTCGTCACCTATATCAGGTTCTCTAAACTCTGCGTATTTAATTTGACGTCTATCTAATTTATTTTTCCACCTATATAATTGATTCTCATCTCTTACATTGAGATATATAAGTGTATCATTTCTCCAGTTGGTGCTAGGACCCTTCAAACAAAATTCTGCTACAGCATGACCTGCTTGCACAGCTTGATATGAAGGAGATAAGTCCTTACGCACTAATACGTAAAGTTTCATCATTATCCAATTCTATTTTCCAACCATCTTTATATTTATTAATGAGAGATTCAGAAGGTAAATTATCTTCACATGGACGTTCAATTGATTTCCTATTTTTTCCCAACAACTCACAATACGCGATGTGCCGATGTCGAAAAGTAAAACTTAATTCAGAAATCCTTTTTTCAATCTTGTTCTTAATATTATAACTTCCCAGCAATTCTAAATTTTTAGGTTTCCGTCTAAGACGAAATTGTTTTATATCTTCTGCGATAGCCTTTTGTTCTTCTTTAATCCTATGAATTATCTTATTCATTTGATGTACTCCATTCCTTTATTGGTTAATTTATTGTCTAATAATTAGTAAATCGCTATGTGCTGTATTTCATTGTGGAACTTAACCATTAAGGCGGGCCACGCGAAGAAATATACAGATGTACCTAGGTAGTAGTATCTTTATAAATAATCATTTTTGCCTCCTTCCTATTTAAAATAAAGTCAAGTTTAAGGTTTCATAAATTAATATATTTAATAATCACTTACCATTAATACTTTTCATCAGGCCATTCTTTAGAACCAGAACCTTTTTTATCAACAGGCCATTCTTTAGCGCCTCTATCCATGACTTTCTCCTTTTTAATTTTGTTCTTGTAATAATTTTAATTATCTTTTTATATTACCATAAATAGTTGAAATATGACATGTTAAATCTTGAAGAATATGAGCAACCGAAGTGACTTCTCCATTTTCATCTGTCAAAGGAGCTACTGTTATAAGTATCCATTTACTTTCTTTTTCATCAAATGCAATTTCAGTTATTGTTTCTTTTAAACCTGCACCAATCGTTTTACAAAGTGGACAAAACCCAGGAGGTTCAGATGAATCATCATGACATATTTCATAACATTTTTTTCCTAGCAAATTATCCAATGTTGTATTATAATAATCAAGAGTTTGTTTATTAACTTTTAAAATATTATAATCAAGATCAATAATACATATCATTATTGGTAAAATTTCTAATATCTTTTCTAAATCTTTTTTAGATGTTTTGATAAATTGATTGACACTTAATTGAGTTTCTAATTCCGAAGTAGATTTTCTTAATTTATCAAGATTACTAGTATCGACATTAATCATTTCTCTTTCCTCTATTGTTTAAATAATTGTATAAATGTAAACAATGCGATAGTTATATTGATTCCTATTGTTATAACAGCTATTACAATTCCCCAAACCTTTGATCGAGCAGTAGCTTCAGCTATCACTTTTGTTAAATCATTTTCAAGTTTAGTAATATCATTTACTAATTTTTCTTTTTCTTTTGTTATACGTGCAGTTAAATTTGTATCTCTAGTAGATGAATTGTTTACTATTTTTTCTTTTTCATCTGTTATACGACTATGTAATTCATTTGATATTTCATTAATTTTAGCAGTAACTCTAACTTCTGCTTTATTTATTTTATCAATTAAAGCAGCTTGTACATCTGCTCCATTAACTGCTGCCGCTGTCAAATGTAGACTTAACTCTTTTGCTAAATCACTAATTTCCTTCTTTTGTTCTTCCAGTTCTTTGAGGACGTATTTAGCCCACACTGTCAATTCAGTTATTTCTGTACCATTGATTTTTGGACTCATGAACTTAACCTTTCGTGAATATGAATGGATTTATTTTTGTTCAGTTCTTGAGCAGAGTAATTATTTGGGGGGCGTAGAGGGAATCGAACCCTCGTCACTGGAGCCACAATCCAGCCGCTGACCACTAGCGTATACGACCCACATTATGATTGAACAAAAACCCATTGTGAACCATCAAAAGTCATAAGTCTTTGAGTATCATCTTTATATATTAATTCTCCTACAGATGGATTAGGAGGAAATGAAGACATCACACCAATTCCACCAAATTCAGATATAGTTATTTTATCATTACCAAATTTATAATCATCATGATAAGTCATAAATTTATCATCAAAAGAACATTCATATTCTTGTTTAAATAATTTATCACATGAAAAATCAAGATTAGTCAGCATATGTTGTTACCAATGGGAGAAATGGAGCATAAACAATAGGATTCGTCCACATCGTCCACATACCAACATATCTTGAGGATAATTTAAATAATTCATTATCAAATTTATAATCATCATGATAAGTTAATGATTTTTTTTCCATCATAGGCATAACTGATATAAGTTGCTTAGCAATCATCTTAGGATACATTTCTCTCACAAGAGGCAATGCTAAAGCTTCATAAGAATCAAGTCCATCAATGTCTTTCATGTTTTGTATAAATCCTCTAATATTTTATTAATACCAAGATTTTCAGTTTTGATCATAATGAATTCCATAATAGTAGGAGCCCAAGGTCGTCTCTTTAAATGCATACCTGTTTCTCTTAAAGTACGATCTCGTTTTTTATTATTACATTTTTTACAAGATGTGGTACAATTATCAAATGTACTTTTTCCACCTCTTGAAGAAGGGATTACATGGTCGATTGTCATTTTCTTTTCAGTTTTTCCACAATATTGACAAACAAAATTATCTCTTATCATTACATTTCTTTTACTAAATGGTACTTTATTTTTATAAATTGCTCGTACCAATTTAATAAGACGTAATACTTTAGGGATAATAATTTCTCTCATACGATCGCCGGTTGATTTTACAATTTTAGTTGATAGTTTAATAACTTCAGCTTTTTCTTTAACCATTAACCGTATAGCTTTTTGCCAACTGACAGTCCCGAGGAAACTGAAATCTGCATTTAATAAGATGACTTTTTCCATGACATTCCTCCTTCCTAAATTTTTACATAATTAATTAGTACCCATCATAAAGGTTACCGGTTTACCGTTTTCTATAAAAGGATTCCAAGAAATTTCTTCACATAACGGATTATCTTTTCCAGTTGAATCATATGATGTGAGTGAAAAATAATAAGTTTTACTTGTTAGAAAAGTTGAATTATCTAAATCCATTATAAAAACTCTTCCGACATCAATTATATTAGCGTATGCTGTTTCTGTATCTTCTGTAGTTCTTGCTTTATCATCATAATGTAGTTTATATCCTGCGATATTTGGGTTTGTGTTATTATCCCATGCTACACTTACTGTCATGTTATCAAAAGCAGTTAAACAAAACATACTTAATACCAATAAAAATATATTAACCAATTTCATAATTTTTGTCCTTTTAAAAAATGGCGGAAGGTGCAGGAATCGAACCCGCGCATGTGTTACCATGACTTCTGGGTAGCAACCAGATACCTTACCTCTCGGTCAACCTTCCATTATATTTTGGAGACGCATGAGGGAGTCGAACCCACTATATTCTTTCGAATTACTGATTTGCAGTCAGCCACCTTACCGTTCGGTCAATGCGCCTTATTTTTAAGTACTAAAAACGGAAGATAGACGAGTCGAACGCCAACGTTTCCGCCCCAACGGCTTTCAAGGCCGCTTGCACCCGTGTGCGGTATCTTCCATACAATTTTAATGTGCTTCAATATCTTTTTTAGTTATGTTGCCATCTTCAATTTTTCTCTCAAGAGATCTTCCAGGACCATGACTCATCTTCTGAGTCCATCCTTCACCTTTAAAATGAACAGGTGGTGCTGCTGGAATCTTTTTTGTATTCTTACTTCCACATTCACATACTGAATCATTACGATTCTCAATCTTTAAATAATCCTCATAAACTTTTTTGCAATCCTGACATTCATAATTATAAGCTGGCATTCTCTTCCCTTTCGTTAGTCATCATATTTACAATAATCATGTATAATTTTATCATCTTGGGTTATTGATTTATCATCTTTCAATATCGGGTTTCCACATTTATCACAAATCACTTCTGTATATTCCATTTGTGTATTCTCCCTAATTTCTTTAATTCATTAGGATAAAATTCAATTTCTCTTTTTAACCACATAGGACGAACTAAGATATAAGAACCATCAATATAAGTGACTACTCCATTATGATTTTTACGATGTCTCAATCCTGATATATGTTTACATTGTAGCATTGTTACTACATCATTTACTTTTATTACATTATCCATATTAATTCCATCTAAATGTAGATGCTAATCTTCTCATTTCTTTTGGTCCTATATCGTTAATTTGCTGAGCATTACAATTGGCTTTATTATTAGCAATCACATATAATTTAAAATCATCATTATCATATTGAGGATTTGATTTTATAAGTTTATTAAATTCATTCCCTCCAGATGTTTTGAATTGATCATAATCTTCATTATCATATTCAACACCTTCTTTGAGATATTTATGTATTTTGTTCATATTCTACCCTCATTGTATTCAAATGTTGTATTGCTTCTTCTAATGATTTAAACAAATAATTCGAATGATATGATATCCAAGGACTGTATTCTCCATGAACAACTGTTAATATAATTTTATTTCTTTCCCAAGAATATATTATCTCCATAGCTGTACCATCAGATGGTTTAGTATGATTAACTAATATGATTTGAGATTTATTAATATCGTCTTTGTCACCATTGACTATTGTACTATCATTATTTAATTGATATATTCTTCTTGTGGGATTAAAAAATTCATATGATGATTTAAGTTTATCAATTACTTGTTCTCTCCACCCATTCATTTCTCGATTAGTGTATCCTAACATAGGACCAGCCAAATAAATTGTTTGTTTAGGATTCATATCATCTCCAATATCGTATATAAAAATGGTACCCGAGGTCGGGATCGAACCGACAGATCCTCTCGGACATAGGGTTTGAGCCTACTGACTTTGCCAGTTTGCCTACTCGGGCACATAATATTAAAATTCAAGGGAGAGGAGTTATATTAAAACGATATAATTCGTTATGTTTAATATAACCAACTAATGTCCAATTTTTATATGTTTCATCGCTTCTACGAGTTGATGTCTTAAGCCATCATTTCTCCACTCCACATATAAAAACTAAATGGGCAATCTATTGGTTGGAAGTATGCTAATACCTGCAGTCATCTAGTCATACGCCGCAGTCTCCTTTTTTTAATAAAGAAGGTTTGCTTCCTGGGATCCCACCTTTAGATTTTTTCCACTCCCTGTGTCAGAGTACTGTTGATATAACTTTCCCCTGACTAGTATTTATTCATCCTTATCATCTTTTCTAAAATAATAAGAAAATATCATTGTCAAAATTGAAGTTAAAGATCCTACGATAAACATTAAAATTTCTTTATTTTCTAAACCCATAAGATATTTATTAAATACTAAAGCGAAGAAAAATCCCATTATAGAAATAACTGTTATTGAAGCAAGAAACGTCCTTGCTCGTAACATAGGAAGGCCTTTTTTCTTTTGTATTTTTTGAACAACGATCTCTGCAAAGTCATATAATTTTTGTTTTCTCTTCTGATCATCGTCCATTGTCAATATTCCCTATATGATGATTGTGTCCAATGAAAGGATTCAAACCTAACATCTCCTGACTTATGATCAGGCGCTCTTGTCCATCAAGCTACTTGAACACAATTTGTATTTGTATGTATTCGATGAGAGGATTCGAACCTCCACGCTGGATCTTATGAGGACCTCGGGCTCTATTCCGATTAAGCTACATGAATACATTTTAATATTTGGCGGACGAGGAAGGAATCGAACCTTCGTACACCGGTTAACAGCCGGATGCTAAACCCCTCAGCTACACGTCCTTATTCTTGGTACTCCCTGATGGTATCGATCCACCGTTTTCTGGATGTAAGCCAGATGTTCTTCCATTGAACTAAGGGAGCTTAATATTTTGATGCACCGAGAAGGACTCGAACCCTCGACGACGCTGGACTTCACCCAACCGCTCTACCAACTGAGCTACCAGTGCATAATCATCTTAATTTATATTTCGTATCATTTTATAAGTTATATTTCGTAATTCATTTAAATTTTTCTCTCTAGTAACTTTAGTAGGTAATTTTAATATATCTTCAGCATCCTTTATTCTCAACATTGATTTTACTTGTGTAATTAATTCTCCAGATTTAACTGGTTTATTTAAAAATAAATCAGCACCTACATCAATACTTTTTAATCTACTTCCAGCGTCAAAATCTCCACCAGTAATCATTATAACAGGAATACATTTAGTAGTTTCATTTTCCCTTATTCGACGACATACTTCATATCCATCAATTCCAGGCATTACCACATCAAGTAATATGGTATCAGGTAATATTGCATATACAATATCCAACCCTTCTTCTCCAGTCAAAGCAGTATAAATTTCACAATTACGAATATGACTAGTTAAGATATCTTTATATACATCTATTATTTTAGCATTATCGTCTATCAATAATATTTTTGACATTTTTAAAATCCTCATATTACAAAACATATTTTTATTATATTTGTTCTGTATGAGTATCATTACATGTCAATTATTTTTTTATACTGAGTTAGATGTCTATTCTGGGATTTCCAAGATCTCTGACAACCTCTATGTACATCATCCCAACAATTAGGAATATTTTTTCTTCTTCCTCTGATATACAATTTATAATCAGGATCACAATTAGATCTTATTTCTTGTGTTGTTTTCATGTGTCTCCACCAAGCATAACAACGTCTGCTTCCTTTTGTGCCAGGAATAGGATCACGACGAAATTCAACGTCTTTAAGATACTTATAACCCCACAGATAAATTGGTATTTTCATGATTCCTCCTAAATAAATAAATTAATAAATTTACTTAGAAACTATCATACACAAAATAAATCATTTGGTGTCCTTTCATTATTCATTTACCATTGAGAGAGAAATTAAATAATTAATTCCATCATTTAAATTATCAAATGTTATATCTGCAAACCCTTTCATAAAGTTTAAATACCTATCTTCATGATATTTACTTTCTGGTTCAAGAATAAGTATACATGTCTTTCCAAGTCCATAAGCATATGATAATTCACAAGCCATTCCAAATCCAGAAGGATTATTATTTTCCATATAAGCAAATAGTATATCACAATTTTTTACCCAATGTTTATCCCATTGAATATATTCTTCAATAACTTTCGGTTCTAAACCTTTCAACTTCATTTCAATATCACGATAACAAACATCAGCATATTTGAATTTTGGTACTTCTCGTTTTACTTTATTTTGCCACTTAGATTTCATTCCTCCAGCTAAGTATACTATCATATTAATCCTCGAATTTGTCTGACAATATTATCAATTTTATAAATTCAAATGATTCAATGACTTCTGCATCACTCATTTTAGAAGTATATAATCTATATCCCTCTAAATCAGAATTAATTTCTTCAGGTGGTTTTATATTAACAACTTTGTTATTCTTTTTTTTATCATTCATATTATTACCATTTTTTAGGAAGTGGTTTTAAAATCGTAATGGTCTTTTTAATGATTGAAATATATTCACCTTCGATTAATTGTTTCATTATTGTAGTGATCATTTCTCTACAAGTACCTGTAGAATCAGCTAAATCTTGATGTGTAAAACGTTCTGGTATTATGCTATTTTCATTACAACGATAATTAAGAAATTTTACTAATTTAGTATAACTTGTATTCAGACCTAAATTTTCCATAACATCTATCGACTTACGATACTGTTTCAATACTTGTACCATTAAGAGGTCTAAACAACTCCCATCCCATTCTACAGTTTTAATTATACTTTCAGTTCTACATACAGCAGTTGCTGCTCTAGGAAATCCATCAAGAATTTCAAATTCTCCGAATGTATCACCCTCGTTGTAGATATCAATAATAAAATCTCTACGATCATCTTCCCTGATTAGTTTCACACTACCTTTAACAACAAGATAAAGATTTGAAGCTTTTTCATCTTTATAGTAGATTACACTTTTCTTTTGAAATACTCTTGTTGTTCCATCTCTTTTTTCCAACTCGTCTTTTAGTATCATTCAATACTCCAATATGTTGGGGTGTTATGGTACCTATGAGGGGAATCAAACCCCTGTATCGAGAATATGAGTCTCGCGCTCTATCATTGAGCTACATAGGTATAAAAAATTGCGGGTGTAGGATTTGAACCTACATGCGACGGTTATGAGCCGCCTAAGTTACCGGTACTTTAACCCGCATCATTTATTGATAAATCTTTCATTACAATCACATTTATTACGGTTAAATAATAAATCTAAAAATGTTGGTTTGTTTTGAATTGATAAATGTTGATCTGGTGAATGTTTAAAAAACCAATCAATCTTATCAACATTTCCAAATGAATCCAATTCTTCTTCTTTTAAAAGATCACCTTGCCTATTATATAATTTTAAGATTACTTTCAAGATTGGAACACCTCGTGTTTGATTACTCTTATGGTACTACAAAAGTCTAACTTTATTTTTATGTGTATTTAATTTTTCAACTTTAAATGCCATTCTGTACATTTTATTTGTTAAATCAATACTACTAATAAATTCAACTTTTAGTTTATGACAATGACCATATCTAATAATACCTTCTACAAAATCATCCAACATAGGTCTTTGTTTTCCCCAATATAAAACATTTAAATTTTCATTAGGTATATTTCTTACGGCATGCCCATTCGGAGTCGTAACAAATAAAAATCCATTTTCAATTAACAGAAATATATGAGGAAACATCCTATTAGGAAAACAATAAGGATCTAAATCAATAACATCATATTTTCTTTTTTTATAAATTAATTCATGAGCTTTTAGAAAACTATCACCATCTCCGTGATCTTTATCAAATCCAACTACCTTACCATGTTTTAAATAAACATCAGTCATTCCACCCTTACCTTGAAATAATTCTAATGTTTTTAATCTACTGTAAGGGGCTAATATTTCTTCAGCATGTTTTGTTTTTATATCTGTATGATTAACATCTTCATCATCTAACTTTTTCTTTGCCCTCATTTTTCGCATTCTTTTTGCTTCATAAGTTTGGCTATACTCTTTTCCTGATACTTGTACACTTTCCATAATATAATCCCCAATAAAATTTTAGTATTAGATTATTTACAAAAAATTGGCAGACCCTAGAGGAATCGAACCCCTGTCTACTGGGTTGGAACCAGCCATACTACCACTGTACGAAGGATCTTCAAATATGGGATAGGGAGGAATCGAACCTCCAAGCCCGAAGGCTACTGATTTACAGTCAGCGGAGCTCACCACTCTGCTCGACTA
>Ga0307928_10000240_pt1 | contig 39466 bp, 49 predicted proteins | sample AceLakmetagen232_FD_201815 | JGI IMG/M metagenome (GOLD analysis project Ga0307928, IMG submission 201815) | Saline water microbial communities from Ace Lake, Antarctica - #232 | ecosystem: Environmental > Aquatic > Non-marine Saline and Alkaline > Saline | place: Antarctica: Ace Lake...
GACACTGGGGCTGACTCGACAGTCAAGGGTGACACTGGAACCACAGGTTCAACTGGAGCGGTTGGAGATACTGGAGCTGACTCCACTGTCAAGGGGGACACTGGAGCGACAGGTTCAACTGGAGACAAAGGCGACACTGGGGCTGACTCGACAGTCAAGGGTGACACTGGAACCACAGGTTCAACTGGAGCGGTGGGTGACACTGGGGCTGATTCTACAGTAAAAGGAGATACTGGAACAATAGGCGACAAAGGTGACACGGGTTCAACAGGTGCGAAAGGCGACACGGGAACTGGGGATAAAGGGGACACGGGAACGGCAGGAGCTAAAGGCGATACCGGAGTTACTGGAGATAAGGGTGATACTGGCACACAGGGTGGAAACTTAGCTGCGGATATTGTATTAAATGATTTCAATATCCAAATGTCTTTTGAGCCAGGTGCTGATGTTAAAGCGTCTGGCTTCATTATTTCAGTAACCGTTGATACAAATGCTGAAGGTATTGGTGCGCCTCTTATGATAGCAGCCGATGGGCATTTTGATACCGCCAATGCTAGTGCTAGCACCACTTCGCCTGCGATAGTTTTGGCCCTAGAAACAGGCACAGGAGCTAAAAAGGTTTTGACTCACGGAATTTTGAGAGTTGATGCTTGGAACTGGACAACTGGGCCAGGAAAAGCCAGTCTGATTTATGTCCATACTACTACTGGGGAATTAACTCAAACTCAACCTTCGGCGACAGACCAGGTTATTCAGCCGGTTGGTTGGGCGCTTTCTGATGACTGCATCTATTTTGCACCTAGTTTGTTATATTTCACTCATGTTTAGGTTGACATAACATAAAGTTATGCTATACTTAAAGCATGGCAAAAGTGAGACTGAATAAATATATAGATTGTGGAGATTACTACGAAGTTATCCTCACAAATAAGGATAGAAAAGAAATTGCTAGGGCGAAAGTTGATAAAGGGGATGTGGAGAAGGTGAAAATATGCCGATGGGGGTTAAATAGCACTACGGGAACTACGCAAGGGTGGGTAAATAAAAGGATGACTGCTATGCACATAGTTATTTTGGGAAAGAAGGATGGCTATGTAACAGACCATATAAATCATGATGTGTTGGACAATCGGAGAAGTAACATACGGCACGCAACGAAAAGTCAGAATGCAATGAATCAGCGGGATGTCGCTGGTGTTTATTTTGTCAAGCGGGTTACAGTAAAGACAAAAAAGTGGGCTGCGCAAATTTACAAAGATGGCAAGCACATTACTCTTGGATACTTTTTAACAAGGGAAGAAGCCACGAAAGCTAGAAGGGAAGCAGAAAAAAAGTATTATGAAGAATTTGCTTATAGGGATTAATTTTATTACTCATACTTAAAATGGCTCAAAAATATTGGTCAAAACTAGAAGATGATGGCGACATAACTACTCCTGAGGTTGGTCCTGCTGGGACGAAGGATGGCTCTCCTACATATGTAGCCTGTAAATTTAATAATGGGATTTATGTTGATGTTGATGCGGAGGGCTATCATTTCCCTAACAATCCGACAGTTATTACAGGAGCTACTAAAGGGACAGTCGAATTTTGGATAAAACCAGACTTTGACCTTGTAAATGGAATCCCTGCTACTGCAAGGCATCATATGTTTGTTGAGTATAACCCCGCTGGAAGTGCTTGGTTGCTTTTTTATATTCATGGTGGTGAGGGAATTAGAATTTATAGAGCGGATGATTCTAATGTAGCAGTAGACGCAGTAGATTCAACAACAGACTGGACAGCGGGAGATTTAGTTCACCTTGCTTTTGTCTGGGATGCAGCTGCAGGCTTTGATAGCACTAAGACCCTAGCTGTTTATGTTAATGGCGTTCAAACTGCTTCTAGCACAACTGCCCTAGGAACATTTACTGATGATACTTCTGATATTCATGTAGGGTGGTGGCCAACGGTAGCAGACAAGGAAATGGACAGTGCTTTGGACAACCTCAAGATTCATGATGTTGCCAAGACTGATTTTTCGGATAAGGATACTGAGGATACTTCACCAGTAGTAGGCCCTCCCGGCATCAAAACAATCAACGACCTTGCTATAGCCAGTATTAAAACTGTAAATGATGTGGCGATTGGTTCAGTAAAAACAATTCAGGATGCTTCGTGATATAATGATTTTTAGAGTTTATGCGACAAACATGGGAACAGGCTCAAAAGTGGGAAAAGGATTGGCAAGGTAACTGCGTCAATAGAGTTGCTGGCGAATTAAACCATGTTCAAAACATTGCTCCCAAAATGGGCCTGAAACTTTCCTCAAACTACAGCGTTGATTTGAAAGGCATCCGTGTATTAGACATCGGTGGGGGCTCGGTTTCAATACTCCTCCAATGTACCAATGTGAAAGGCAAGGTGGTTGACCCGCTTAAATATCCGGATTGGGTTTATGCTCGCTATGATTGTGCTGGAATAGAATGGGAGATTAAAAAGGGCGAGGATATTGATGAAATTGGTTACGATGAAGTGTGGATTTATAATTGCCTTCAACACACAGAGAATCCCAAAAAGATAGTTGAGAACGCTAAGAAGGCTGGCAAGCTAATTAGAATGTATGAGTGGGTAGATATTCCAGTTAGCGATGGACATATTCATACTTTGAGGGAAAACGAGTTGAATGAATGGCTAGGGGGTGAAGGGAGAGTGGAATTAAACGACAAGGGTTTTAAGCGCTATTTTGGAATATTTCCAACCAATGTTAATACTAAAGAATACTGGAATGACATTCATCGAAGAGATGGCAAAGATACTTGGCGGGTAAAAGATGAGTTGAACGATTATGTTTTAAGCAAAGTAAAGGGGTCTGTTTTAGAACTAGGCTGTGGGGTTGGAGTATTTGCCCGCAAGGTTAAGGATAAATACTTGGGCTTGGATATTTCTCCTGTTGCAGTCAGGATAATGAAAGAGCAAGGTTTTAATGCCGAGGTAAGGAATATTCCACCAATCAACACAGGCAAATTTGATACAATAGTTGGCCTGGAGTTTCTGGAACATATAGACGATAGGTTGAAAGTAATCAAAGAAGCTAGTAAACTTTGTCAACAAGCAATTTTCTCAGTACCCGATGACTGTATGCCACCAGAGGAAATAGCAGAGCATAGGGTAATGTTTAATAAAGAATCGTTTAAAAAGTTCTTGGAAAAGGCTTTTGAGAATGTAGAAATTGTCTCAATAGATAAGTATTTAGTGGGAGTTTGCAAATGAGTAACTATAATAAAGAATCCAATGTTCTTTTCATACACAATTCAAGGGTTGTAGGAACGGCTATGGAAGTTCGGAAAGAGATTGGTGGTGGTGGGCATCATAACATTTATTATTTTAAGCAACGGCTAACAGATAAAGAATTTGAAGAAGCGTTTAAGTTTGCTTTTGTTAGAAACCCCTTTGATCGTGTTGTTGCAGCATTTCTCCGTAACGAAATCAGGTGTAAAGGCTTCAATCTTAAAAATACAAAGAAAGCACTCGCCGATTGGTTTAGAGATGAGCCAAAGAATGATCACCTTTCTTATTCTGAAAAGGGCTTGCGTGCCACATTGAATGTTAAGGTGGGAGTATCACAGATTGGGCTAATGTCTTTTGCTCCACAGTGGTATTACCTCTGTGATGAAGATGGAAATATTCCACTAGATTTCATTGGTCGCTTTGAGAATAAGGAATCAGATTGGAAGAAAGTATGTAAAACTTTAAACATTGAATATAAGAAACTTTCACTTATGATGTTTGACCGTCATTATGACCAGTCTTTGTATCGTGATTATTACACACCAGAGTCGGAAGCTCTTGTTAGGGAAGTGTATAAGCGTGATTTTGAGCTATTTGATTATTCGGAGGACTTATGGGCAAAATAGCAATCTGTATCGCCAGCTATAATTCTGCCAGGTTTCTTCCGGCGTTGTTCGATAGTTTGAAAAAGCAAACCTTCAAGGATTTCAAGGTTTATATTGTTTATGATGGTTCTACTGATAACACACTGGAGATAATCAAAAAGTATCAAAAAGAACTTTCGATTGTGGTTGCCGATTATAAACCAACAGCGAGGGTGGGGTTAAACAAAAACCGAGTAGTGGCTATGGCTCTGCGGGACAAACCAAATTATATCCAAATGATAGATGCTGATGATAAGGTTCTGCCTCGGTTTTTAGAGGTCGGAGTAGAGAGAATAAAAAAAGGCGATGTTGATTGGGTGATTACTTGGGGAAGGTTATTTGGAGGCAGGAAGGGTTATATCCACAGCGAAATCCCTACTTTAGATGAGTTAATGAAGGATAATAACAAACTTCATAGTTGGGGAATGTTCAAGAGTGAGATTTTAGAGAATCGCAATTTCTCTAAAAAACTCACTAGCGGAGTAGATTGGAAACTTTGGATTGATTTGACAGATGATGGCTGTAAGGGAACTATTATTAAAAAGGAACTATATTTGAAAAGGTGGCATGATAAGAGCATAACCGTTGTTGAAGGGAAGAAGGAGAAGAAACATTTTAGATTTCACCTTTTGGGCTTGGTTCATCTTCCGTGTACTAGAAAGTATATGAGCTGTGCTTTTACTCAGAAGAATTATAAGTTGGCTCAGATGCTTCTCTCCTTGGGACACGAAGTTATCTATTATGGCGCGGAAGGATCAAATGTTCCTTGCACTAAATTTGTTCAAACTCATACTTTGAGAGATATTCGGCAGGACTATGGTGATGGCGACAATCGTTTTGAGATAGGCTACGATTGGACTAATTGCGATTTTCGGCACGACTTCAATACCAAAAGGAAACCAGCGACTTTGAAGTTTTACGCCAAATGTATTGAGGAGATAAATAAGGCTAAGAAAGATGATGATTTCCTTTTATGTACCCAGGGGCCATATTTCAAGCCGATCGCCAATGCTGTTAATCTTTTCTTGACTTGTGAGCCAGGAATAGGCTATAGGGGTTCTTATATGAAGTTCAGAGCTTTTGAAAGTTCTTACATTCAGAGTTTTACTTATGGATCAGAGCATCCCAGACAATGTATTAATGGCAGTTATTATGACCGAGTGATTCCTAATTACTTTGATCCAAAAGATTTTGAGTATTCTGACAAAAAAGACGATTACTATTTCTTCATTGGCCGGATGATCAAGAGAAAAGGGATAATGACTGCTTATTTAGTTTGTGAGTATTTAAAAAAGAAGCTTATCATTGCCGGGCAAGGTGCTCATGTTGATAAGCGAGGTTATCTTATTCCCAATAAAAATCCCGATTTTGAGTTGCCACCAGGACATTGGGAGTATGTGGGCTTTGTTGATGTTCCTAAGAGGAAAAAGCTAATGGCTCATGCCATTGCTACTTTCACTCCCACCGAGTATCTTGAATGTTTTGCCGGTACTCATGTTGAGTCAATGCTTTCAGGCACGCCTCCAATCACCACTAATTTCGCTGTTTTCCCTGGGACTTTGCCTGATTATTTCGCTAATGGAATAGTGGGTTTTCGGTGTAATACACTAAACGATTTTGTTGAGGCTGCTAAAAAGGCCCAAAAGATGACTAAAAAAGACTATCGGAAAATAAGGAAATATGGGGAGAGATTTTTGATGGACAATGTTAAATGGGAGTTTGAAAAGTGGTTTCGCGACCTCATGATGGTTTACGAATCGGCGATTGATTCAACTAAGAAGGGGTGGCATAGAATATATGGTATTTAAAATTAGTAATTAGTTTTTTAGAAAGGAGGTGAAGAAGCATGGATGGTGGATATGGTGGCATTATTGTTCTTGCCGATAAAATTAGAGACTTGGAGAGAGGCCGGTCGAGGTTAAATCGCAAAATTGATGCCTTGGCTGAAGCACTAGGGAAAACAATGGAATTGGTACCCGAAAGATATGAGGTGCAAGATATTGAGAAAACAGAGGAGGAAGTAGCAGAAACCCCAGCAGAATATTAATTCCCTTGACAAAGGATAATTATCCTTAGTATAGTTAAATTACATATTCTCCGAAGCAGCAAATTGCTAGGAGAAGGCAAGCTTTATTGGCTTGCCTTTTTTGTTGATTTATCAATACCGCGAAGGAGGTGAAAATTTATGGGAGATTTAGTAAACCTATGGGGAGAATCAGGTCGAAGTATCATCAATGATGACACATCGCCAACCCTTACTCTTAAAAATATAGAGTCTACTGCTACCACTGGTGGCAGTGCTCTTCAAGTTGAGGCTTTGGGTACTGGTCCTACTCTTAATGTTATAGTTTCAGGAACTTCTGGAACAACTCTTAAATTGAACAACCTTGCAAAAGGTTATGTCTCAACTAACTCATTATCTACTATTTCCTATGCCATGAGGGTAGACATTGGTGGAGTGATTTTTTACATGCCAGTTTATCTCGGTGTAGAAATAGCATAAAGAGAGTAAAAAAGTTTAAAAGTTTTATTTCCGGATCACTCATAATTAAGGAGGTGATAAGTATATGCAGTTTTTACGTAACGAAAGTCAGGAAGCAAGAGCGGCTTATGAAAACCTCTTGAAGTCATCGGAGGGTGGTTATGTTAATGCCACTGGTGACACAATGACAGGTAATCTTATAGTGCCTACAGTGACAATTACTAGCTTGGTTTCTGGAGCACGATTTCAAGGAAAAGACATTATCCTTTCCAGCCTTGCTTCAATAAGAAGGGTGGAATCAGTTCTTTATCGAGGAATAAATCAAGTTCTAACCAGCATTGCTTCTATTGCAAGGGTGGAATCCCCTTATTATGAAGGAATCAAGTTGAATATTACAAGCTTGATTTCTGCGGCAAGGGTTAAAACCCTAAGAGCAGACACCATTCATCTTAACGTATCAAGCTTAGCTTCTATAGCTAGGGTTGGTGGAAAAGTTGAAGTTTGGTCTGATCTTGCTGGCCCAGCGATTGATTTCAATGTCTCTGGACCGTCTGGAACAGTTTTCAAGATAGGCAATATCGAACAAGGTTATGTCTCAACTAACTCAACAGCGACTATTTCCTTTGCTATGAGGGTTGATATTGGCGGAACAATTTATTATATGCCAGTTTATTTGGGCAAAGCCTAATAAGGAAGTTTGATAAAATGGCCTTGTGTAAATGCGGTTGCGGTCGTGAAACAAAAATTGTTTGTGGTAAACCAAATCGGTTTATTCATGGGCATAGTGGGAATTTTTATAAAAATGGGCACGAGTTTCAAGGAGACATAGCAAGGTCAAACTATTTCAAAAAAGGTTACACTCCTTGGAACAAAGATAAAAAAGGGGTTTTTTCTGTGGAAGCACGTAAAAAACAATCAGAAGCCGCCAAAAATCAAAAAAATAGAAATATTGAGGGATTGAAATTAGGCTGGGGATATTGGAGGGATAAACATAACCCACATATGGTTGGAGAAAAGAATCCTAATTACAAAGGAGGCATTAGTAAAATTAAAAAGAATAGTCGTCGATTAGACATGGAAACGCTTGAGTATAAACAATGGCGAAGAGCGGTTTTTAAGAGAGATTATTGGACATGTTTGTCTTGTGGTGAGTCTAAGGGTGGAAATTTTATAGCTCACCATATTAAAAAATATGATGACTATCCTTCTTTAAAATATAATGTTGATAATGGATTTACACTTTGTGGAAAATGTCACCTATTTACATATGGGTATGAAGAAGATTATGAAAAATATTTTTTGGAGATATTAAAATGGCAATAACAGTAGACGAGGTACAAAGTCGCATAGCAAGTTTAGTTGATCAGTCAATAACTACTCCTACTCAAACAGGGAGTGAATATGCGCTAAGATTGAAATATCTGAATCGGGCTATCTCCGAATGGGGACAAGCCTTTGATTGGGAAGCGTTGCGGAAAGATTATTGGCCTGGGGTAACGGGAGTTTCTCAGGCCTCCATTTCTTTGCCTGACGATTTTCATAAAGTGGCGGGTTTCCCCCTATATTATTCGGGTGGAGTATCCGGAGGTGAAGAGCGGGAGGTTATTAATGCAGAAGCAACAAAGCTGTATTCTAGCACCGACAAATACTGCTATGTGCTGGGGGACAGGGCAAATGGTCACACCCTAGTCTGGAGCCCCGGGACGCTAGCTTCTGGCGCCTCTCTGAAGATTCCTTACTATTCTTATGTAACCTCCGTTGCTTCGCCGGCGAATGAAATTATCGTGTCCGACCCAGGGTTTGTGGTTAATCGAGTAATTGCCTATATTTTCGAAAGCCGGTCGGATGAGAGGTTTCAGGAAACAGAAGTGAAAGCCCGGGAAAGTTTAATTGAGATGATTAATTCGGAACAAGTACGGAAATTCTCTTCGTATGGGGCAGGAACGAGCAAAAATGTACAAGGAGATCTCCGGCTCTACCACGGTTTTAGGGTGGGCCGGGATTAGGCTATGAGGGATAAGAAGGGAAAGTTCCAAAAAGGCCATGCCCCATGGAATAAGGGAAAGACTGGAGTTTATTCGGAAGAACGACTAGAGGAATTAAGCCATTGTGCCAAAACTGGAGTGACGGGAATGTTGGGGAAAAAGCATAGCGAAGGAACAAAAGAAAAAATGAGCATAGTTAAAAGAGGAAAAGTGTTTTCCGAAAAACATAAGAAAAACTTAAGCAAGGCACATAGGAAAAGAGGAACAATTCCTCCTAGGTGGTGGGAAGATCCCATTCTTGCCACTAAAACCATGGGGAAGCTAAAGAAGAAAAAAGTGGTTATTCGGTGTGGAGTTTGTGGAAAAAAGTTTAAAGTTATTCCTTCTAGGGCTAAAACGGCTAATTTCTGTTCAAAGCAATGTCATAATAAATCAATGATTGGTCGTCTTCTTACTAAAGAGTGGAAAGAAAAAATGATTAAAAATACCCTAATGGCGATGTTAAAACGTCCCACCTCTCTTGAAAAACAAATGATTGCCCTAATCAAAAAACACAATCTTCCCTATAAATATGTTGGTGATGGGGGCTTTTTAATAGGCTATAAAAATCCCGATTTCGTAAACATTAATGGAGAAAAGAAATTGATTGAAATTGGCAATGAATTTCATCACAAACCGCCATACACGAAGAATCGGAGGAAACACTTCGCCAAATACGGTTGGGAAAGCTATATTTTTATAGGAGATGAATTGGATGAGGGAAAAATACTAAAAATCCTAGGGAGTAAATTATGTTACAACGATTAAAACAACCAAAATTTAAAGCACCACGTCAAGCCGTAGCTGATTGGGACAATTTTCGCGGAGGATTAAATTCTTTACTTCGTCCCACAGAACTTGCAAAGAACGAATTGGCTCAAATGGAGAATTTAATGCTTATCGGTCGTGGAGTTCCCACTAAGCGATGGGGAACACAAAATTATTTCCTTGCAGGAGTGACTGGTTACGGCAGAGGTTTGTTTCACGCCAAATCGGCTGTGGGAACAAGTGAGGTTTTAGGCATTACTGACTGGGGGCTTTTGGTCAAAAGAAGCGGAGCAAGTTATACGGTTTTGACTGGTGCTTCCTGGGGATCGGGATATAACCTTGAAGCCACGCAGCTTAATAATAGGGTATATTTGGTCAACGGACAGAGAGAGTTGGTAAGATATGACTTTTCCACCCTGACAGGGTTTCCCACATTGTCGGTTCCAGCTGGTGTGGCGGCAACTAACCTTTCGGGGGCAACCGGTGACACTACTTATTCATGGAGAATTGCCGCAACTTCTCAAGTGGGAGAAACGCTTGGATCAGCGGCCGTTGCCATGGCGAGCCTGCCCCAAGAACTTTCTGATACGAGCATTAGAGTTCAATGGACGCCAGTTTCGGCAGCCTCAGGGGACCTTACCGGTTATAATATTTATCGGGGTTCACCCGGTGATGAAACATGGTTGGCTTTTGTGGACGATGATACTAGCTCTTATGATGATGCGGGCTTAGATGTATCGCAACTGCGGGTGCCTCAAACCAAAGATACAACCGGAGGACCGATTGCCAAATGGATTATCCGGTACGAAGACAGATTGATTCTTGCTGGGATTTCTGGTGAACCCACTAAAATCATGATTTCGGGAAGAGTTCCGAACCAAGACAAATTCACTTGGCCTTATGGAGGAGGATATGTTTTGGTCGATCCCGACACAGGAGATGAGATAACTGGTCTTGCCGTTCACCAGGGAAAGATTATTGTTTTCAAGGAAAATTCTGTTTGGCAAGTAACTCTTAGTACAATAACAGTTGGCAATTTCACGATTCTTGAGCCTTCTTATGAATTGATTACTGCTTCTCAGGGTTGCACCAGCCACCGATCGATTGTGCCGGTTGAAAACGATTTGCTTTTCTGCAACAGGCAGGGTGTATATATCTTGGGATTCGAACCCAATATTTTGGCAGCTGTTTTGAGAACCAATGAGTTGTCAGTGAAAATCCGGCCATTTTTTGAAGCGATTACTCCGACAGACTTTGATGATGCTAGTGCGAATTACTTTGACCACAAGTATGTTTTGTCTTTTCCTGGTGCCAAAAAATGTATTGTCTTTGATAGGGAAAGAGCCGCTTGGGTCGGACCATGGACCACGGGGTTTGGAACAAACAAGTTTATTAAATATGTTGATTCGGGCAATGTTGAAAGATTGCTGGGAATAGATGCAGAAGACAATTATGTCAGTGAATTTTCAAAGACGTTGAATAGCGACAAGGGAACTGCCTTCAGGACTCTTTTGAAAACACGGAAAGAAGATTTTGGAGACTGGACGATTTTCAAGACCATCAATGAATCATTTTTATCTTTCAGGAATGTTTTGGGGAGTGTTAATATCAATATTTTCTTGGAGGGAAGAGCGGGAGAGATAATCACCGCCAAAACATTTTCCATTGTCAGCCAAAAGGGTGTTTCCGGCTGGGGAACCGATCAATGGGGATTGACTCAATGGGGGTTATCAAAGAATGACGCAGAACTGTCTTCAGAAGAATTAATTAGGCAGGCGTTGCTTTATAAAACCGCACGGACTTTCCAGGTGGAATTGATTTCGTCTGCCACAAGAGACAACTATGAATTACTAGGCATTAAGACTTTCTCTACCTTGCAAGGGCGTGGCTCAAGCCCATCTGATTGGAGAGCCTCTTAATCCCTTGACAAGGAAGCGAATTGTTGTTTTAATTAATTATAGAGTCTGTTAAGCGGGAAACGCTCGCAGACGACAATAGGGTCTAACCGACCCTTTTTTATTGGAATAAATTAAAAGAAAGGAAGAAAATGTCCTGGCCTAAAGGAAAACCAACATGGAATAAAGGGAAAATTGAATGGAAAAAGTGTAAAGTGTGTGGGAAGAAAATTAGAAAGTGGCGAGTTTATTGTTCGAAAGAATGTGTATCAATTGGAAGAAGTGGAGAAAATAGATGTGGATTTAAAAAAGGACATATTCCTTGGAACAAAGATATGAAAAGGAGTGAAGAATTTAAAAAGGCATGCCGAGAGAGAGCACTTAGATTAAAACAAAAACCACCCAAATATAATAAAAGAGGAAAAAATCATTGGAATTGGAAAGGTGGTTTACCAGTTTGTGTTGAGTGTGGGAAAATAATCTCTAGGTATAGGACTCGATGTCTCAAGTGTCATCTTGGAACAAAAAGAATGACTACTTTAGAAAAGAAAGTTCAGAATGTGATTAATAAATATAAATTGCCATATAAATTTGTTGGAAATGGAGAATTTTTTATTGAAAGGAAAAATCCTGATTTCATTAATATAAATGGAGAGAAAAAAGCTATTGAAGTTTATTGGAAGCGACACAAAGATAAATTTAAAAAGGGAGGATTTGTGGGTTGGAAAAAAGAAAGAGAAACAGTTTTTTCTAAGTATGGTTGGACAATTATTTTTTTAGATGAAAATAACATGATAGAAGAAAAAATATTAGAAGCCTTAAGAAAGGGGTGAGTTGAATTTCAGCAAAACTCTGGGAATCGGCAGGCGTAAACGCTTTTCAGACAACCCTTAATGGATCAATAGCAAGTGACACTACAACCATTACTCTGTCTTCAGTAACAAACTTGGTTGCCCCAAGTATTCTTGTTATTGACCGGCAAGATGGTGTTGGAAATGATACTCCAACGAAAAGAGAATACATTTCTTTTACTGGAATTAGCGGGAATGATCTTACAGGAGTCACTCGTGGGGTAGCCAGTTCTACTGCTCAGGCCCACTCTTCCGGTGCTTTAGTTGAAGCGATCCCTTCTGCAACTCACTGGACGGATTTAGTAGATTTCTTACAGGTAGAACACTCTTCTGCTGGGAAGCATGTTCTCTCCACGGTGACTATTGCTTATGCTGAGGTGGCAAGATTGGTTGTGACTTCTTTAGCCTCACTTGCTGTTGTAAATGTAAAAGGACAATTTGTGTGGACAAGTGCAGGAGCTCTAGTAACTTCTTTGGCAACTGCTCCTGGGGATAGTCATTTACCTTTTTTGAGAGCAAGGAAGAATTTGACTTTAAATGGTGTTTGGGCAGGTTTAAATTCTGCTCCTTCAACAGCAGCATTTCAGGCTAATATCAGTTATCGTTCAGAACCAACAGGGGCTCATACGACCCTTTTGTCAACCGCATTAACGATTGACGTGGGCGAATATGAGTCGAGAACTGCGGCGACTCCAGTAGTTTTAGGATTGACAAGTTTAGCATCAGGGACTCTTTTGAGCCCGAGCATTGATGCTCCGGGTGATGGAGGAGACCTCACTTTGACTATAGCTGCGACAGAGCGACCATAATGGCAAACATACTTATTAATTCTGATTTTGAGAATGGAAGTGGAGACCGAACCACAGAAGGGTGGCTTGGCAATAGTTCTGCTTATGGTACTTATCTTATGGCTGCTTATGGAACTTTATCCTTTCAGGCTACCGCTTATCATGGTTCTCAGGCTATTAAACTTGATGTTGGACAAAGCTCTTGGCTTGAAGTAAGTAATGTTGATACAAATGATACTAATGCAATCAAGGCCTATTGTCCTGCGATTACAGGAAACACAAAATATAAACTTACTGGATGGCAGAAAAGCGATGGCTTCAGCGTTGGTGTTCAAGGATTATGTGTTTATATTAGGGAATTTGATTCGGATGGAGCTGTTATTGTTAATTTGGCTACGGATGGTATGTTAGGCACTCAAGACTGGACAGAAGTAACACACACTTGGACAACTCACGCTGATGCCGCCTACATAGGAATTACCTATATAAGGGCACACGGAGATGGAGGAGCTACTGGCGATTTATATGCCGATTACTTTAGTTTGGAAGAAGTAGGAGAAGAAGAAAAAAACAACATTTATGGATATTTTAATTGCTAGACATGAGAAATAAAAACATTATACATAAATGTAAAAACTGTGGAAAGAAATTTTTCCATCGGTCGAAAGGAGCTAATAAATATTGTTCTCATAAATGTTATGTCGAACATTATTGGACAAAGGAAAGACGAGAAGCTCAAGCAATAAAAAGTAGAAAAAGAATATTAAGTAAAAATCCTATGGAAAATAAAGAAAATAGAAAAAAAGTAAGTTTGTCTAAACTAGGAAAAAAAAGAAAGCCATTTAGTAAAAAATGCAAAGAAAATATGAGCAATGCTCATAAGGGAGAAAAGAGTTGGTTTTGGGGAAAAAAGGGAAGTCAGCATCCTGGTTGGAGAGGTGGTTTATCATCATTGAATCAATTAATTAGAAGCAATGGTTTAATGGACTCTTGGAGAAGAAAAATATTCGAAAGAGACAATTTTACTTGTCAGGAGTGTAAAGGAAATGGGCGGTTAGTAGCACATCATATTGTTACTTTCATAACTCTCTTGCGAAAAAACCATATAACAACAGTAAAAGAGGCAGAAAAATGTGATGAACTATGGAATCTTGATAATGGTATAACTCTATGTAAAAAGTGTCATGACCCTACGATTAAAAGAGAGAAATTATATGAAGAAAGATACAAGGAAATTATTGAAAGTTTCAATGTTTAACTAATATGCCAGGACCAGGAAGTCGCATTTCTACTTGGAAAATTTGCCCAGAATGTGGAGAGGAATTTTTATCTTACACAAGGAAGATTTGTGAGGATTGTTATCAAAGATTGAGATATCAAAGAAAGAAGAAAAAGTTACTTCAAAAGAAAAAAGAATTGTTGAACATAAAATGAAAGAAAAGGATTTTGTTATCAGGAAATATTGGGGTTCTTTTGGCATCAGAAGAAGTGCTAAACCAACTGTTGAATCAGCTGAACTAACTCGTGATGAAAAGAACGCCGAATGGGTGCGAAAAAAAAATAAAGAGGCGGAAAGCTGGCTTTAATCAGTTTACTGGATTTTACAAAGGGCGTTGGTGGGTTAAGGGTAGACCGATGAAAAGAAATGAAAGAAAGGTTGTGGAAGGCAATATCAGAAATAGACGGAGAAATCTTTTCTCTGGGAATGAAAGATGCCGAAATAATCCGCTTACCTGAAAGTGAATGGATTGAAGGAGGAGAACATGGTATTTTTGCGACAAGACATAAGTCAGATGCCGAAAAAGTTATTTACTCTGCCGAACATAGAAAGGTTTTGTCAATACCATTAAACATGAAAGTGATACCTATTATTGGTGAGATAAAGGATGATAGAGGGAAGACAGTAGTTTGTGAAAGGATTTTAATAGAAGGTGAATAAAGAAATAGGATTACACTATTTAGGGGGTGACTTTAAGACAAGAACCCAAATCAGACGGAAACTTCTCTCTGAGGAGTTGACTGCTCCGCTCCAATTAACAAAACCTGCTTTAGTTAGAACCTTCGCTGAATGGCAGCCGATTATAAACAGACGGCAAAAAGAATACCAGGAACTCCTTGGAATACCAGAAACAATCCACATTGAAATCGCTACTGAAAAACCAATCCTGCTTGTCCCCATAGGGGATGTTCATGCCGAGCATCCTGAAACCAATCTTGAACAATTTGGTAAAGACATAGATTTAGCAAAATCAGTTAATGCGTATTTTATCACTTTAGGAGATTTAACCAATAGTATCTTCTGGAAAGCAGAACCTTCCTTAATGACTGCCCAAGAGTCAACAATGTATATCAGGTCGGCCTTGAAATATATGGCGGAAGATGGACACCTTTTGGCTTCATGGCTTGGCGACCATGATTGTCTTGATGAGAAAACGGAAGTATATACAAAACGAGGTTGGTTAAAATGGAATGAGCTTAATGAAAAGGATAATCTTTTGACTATAAACCCCGATGGTGGGTTGTTAGAATGGCATAAATACGAAAAGAAAATTGTTGAAGATTTTGATGGAGAGCTAATTCATATCAAGGGTAAAAATATTGACTTGTTGGGAACAGAAAACCATCGGGTGTTTTATCAAAAGCGAAGAACTGATAAATATGATTTTATCCCCTTGGAACAGTTTGCTAGTTTAAAGTGGGCAGACCATTATGGAATTCCTAATGCTTCAACTTTTAATTTTAGTGATTATCCGATATCAGATGAACTAATTCGATTGGTGGCGTGGTTGATTACTGATGGGTGGATTCAAACAAGAAAAGGCTATGGTTATCAACGGGTATGTTATACACAAAAGGAAGAGGATGCTCATTTAATTACTGATATTTTGGATGGACTTGGTTTTAAGTATTCTGCTAAAAGAAGGATTAGAACAAGAGATAAAATTGATGGCATGAAAATTAAATCCTTAAAGCCATCTATTGATATAGGAGTTTGTTCCAAAGATTCTAAGAAAATTTTAGATTTGATTAAAGATAAAAAATCCATGCCGTCATGGGTTTATAAATTGAGTGATAGGCAGTTTGACGCTTTTCTGGATTCTTTGATTGATGGTGATGGAACTCGGCTTCCGAGAATGAAGAATTGTGCTTGTTTCTATCAAAAGAGCAAGAAATTGATTGATGAATTACAGGCTTTGTGTGCGATGCACAATATTAAAACCAACATTTACGAGTATAAAAACCGAATGGGGAATAAGCAATATCGGCTCAATATAAATTTTAGGAAAGACACTCGATTGGTTTCTCCAAAAGCGGTTAGAGAAAATTACAAGGGGAAGATTTGGGATGTTTCAATACCACCTAACAGAAACTTCTTTGTTAGAAGAAATGGCAAAGCGTATTTTACTGGTAATTCTTGGGCTTTTGACAAACACGGAAGCCATACACTTTACGCTGATTTTTGGGAGAAGTTTAACGCCCATTTACTAGACGGAGTATCTTATGTTGATATTGGACTTAATAACGGAGATACAGTCCAGAAATACGGGATAGTTGGCTCTCATCGCCACCCTGGCCACAGTATCTACAATTCCAGCCATCAATGTTTAAGACAATGGAGAGATGAGGGAGTAGGGTCTCTTATTAGTATTTCTGCTCACAAACACACTAAGGCCCATAATCAACAAACCCATAAACTTTATGGTGGAAAAGAGGTTGTGTTTCATTCTGTTGCCATAGGAACATATAAAGAATCAGACCGATATAGCAGAAAACACGGTTGGCCACGCAAGGGAGAAAAGACAGCTGGAGCGTTTGGAATAGTGCTTTATCCAGGCAAGGAAAAAATTCACATTTTCTGGGAATTAGAAGATGCGGTAGACGCACTAAGCAAGGCTTGAAAATAAGATGTCCAGTATTTTCTTTTCTTATTGGAGAAATGGTATAATAATGAAAATGAGGACAGAATAAATATTATGCCAAAAGGAGTTTATTTTCGTACTGAAGCAACTAGAAAGAAAATAAGTGAAGCCCGTATGGGTAAAAAGCTTTCTGAAAAAACTAAACGGAAATTGAGTGAAATTCATAAACGGATTGGCACTAGGCCACTTTCTCGTAAAGGCATCATTTTGAGTGAAGAGCTTAAAAAGAAACTAAGTAAAATTCATAAAAAAATCGGAACTATGCCGCCACACCCTAAAGGAAAAGACCATCCTAACTGGAAAGGTGGCTTCTCGCTTTATCCTATTGATTGGACAGAAACCCTAAAAGAATCTATCAGACAAAGAGATAACTGTGTTTGTCAGTTATGCGGAATACATCAAGGCGAATTAAAAGGATTTCATAAGAAACTAGATGTTCACCATATTGATTATAATAAAGATAATCTAAATCCAGACAACTTGATTTCACTTTGTAAAAGTTGTCACTTGAAAACTAATTATAATCGGGAATATTGGCTTGAATATTTTCAACAAAAGGAAGTGAAAATATAAATGATAAACTGGCGTGATGGAATATTGAACAGGCGATAGATTTTATGGCAATCTGATTATTCCCTTGACAAAGGTGGAGGCATGGTTTAATAATGTATTATATGTTCATAAGGCGGTTTAATCGCTAGTGAACAAGAAGAGCCGATAATTGGCTCTTTTTTAATGGAGAGAATATGGCAACAAAAAATAACTTGTTAGAAAAAATTTGGGTTATTATTCGCGAAGATTCAAAAAAGTTAAACAAAATCGGTATTCATGTCGCCGTTCTTAATAAGGAAATGGGTGGAGTTCAAAAAGATATTAGTGCGATTAGGCTTTGGCAAAGAAGTCTTACGAAGAGGTTCGTCGGTCGTGCTGAATTTGATCCCGTAAAGAAGATTGTATTTGGGGCTGTAAAAATAATATTAGTGGTAGTCTTTGGAGCGATTATAGGACTTGTAATTATCTCGAGATAACTTTGCGAGCAAATTTAAAGAAAAAAAGGTAAAGGAGAAGGAAAATAACTAGCACCTTAATCATTAAGAGCGCCAGGGGTGATTGAGAATTACTAATAAAACGCCGAGGCCAAAAAATAAATCAAGGCCATAGAACCAATAGGAAAGGCAGAACATTATGATAGAAAGAAACCAAGCGATTTTTTTAATCATTATTAAAGATATTATAACACAAAATTTTAAAAGAAGGGAGGTGAACAATAATGGGATGGTTAAGTAATATGTGGGGAAAAGTTCAGGATGTTTGGGGAGGAGGGCTTCCGGCACGGCCACAAGAACAGAGGCCAATTCTTCCTTTAGGAGTAGGTCCTGCGGGAATTACGCCACCATGGGGAGCTAGGCCAGTTCAGGCTGCTGCTCCAACTACACCTCAAACTCAATGGAGGACTCCTGAGCAAGAAGCTCAATTAAGGGCTTTTGATATTGCTCAGCGCAGTGGTGGAGTACCATCTGGTGGAAGTTATCCAGGAGCAGCTCCAGGGCCAGCAACAGCAGGGCCAGCAGCAGCAGGGCCAACAGGTCCTTCTGCAGAAGAGATAGCAAGACAAAGAGAATTGGAAGAGATTGAAGGCATATTCGGACAAACTAAAGACTATCTTGGAACTCTCGAAGCACGATATCGGGAAGAACTTCCGGCATCTGAGCAGAGAGTAGCAACTTCTTATGAAGCAGCATTAGTTCCCATTGAGGAAAGAGCTGCTACTCAAGCAGGTCTTATTTCAGGTCAGGAGGAAACGGTTTCGAAAGAAGAGGCTTCTGCCTTGGCTCAAGCTCGCCAGCGCTATGGTGAACTTCAACAGGGAATTATTTCTCGGTTTGGAGCTGGAACCTCAGCAGGACCAGCAGCAAGCGAGATTTTGGCAAGGGAGACACAGAGAACGTTTGCGGGTGTTCAAGAAGCAGCTCAAACAGCCATGACTGATCTTACTTCAGAGTCACGACGGCTTTCAGATTTTGTCGGCAGACAAAAGGAAGTCCTGGCAAAACAAAAAGCCGATAGCATCAAAGAAATTAGACTCAAGTTCAATGCTGGATTGGCTCAAATTCAAGCGATGAAAGGTCAATCAGAGATAGAAAAAGCAAAGGCTCGCCTTGGAACAATGCAAGCATATCAACAGCAGGCATTTCAAATTGCACAGGCAGACAAAGCCTTTGAAAGACAACTGGAGTTATTCGAAACAACCAAACAGGATCAACTATCACAGCAATTCATAACGAAGACTGGAATTGCACCTGAGGCAGCTTTAACATATCAAAGACTTCTAGCGGGTGGCAAAGGATATACACCGGCCGCAGCAGCAGAAGTAATGGAATTTCCAACCACTGGATTCGGAGGAGGAGTAAGTCCTTTCGCTACGGGATGGCAACATGACCCTGCTTCTAATATTTGGTATAACGAACAAACGGGAGAAAGGCTTCCTTACGGACAATCTCCGGGAGGAGCAGGGCAAGGTATGGGTGCGGGAAGTATGTACGACTTGAATATACCAGGTCAAGGATAAGGAGTAACTATGCCGAATAACGCTTTACAGGAAGCAACCAGTTTCTTTAGGCGTGGCGTGGCTACAATAAAGTCTCTTCCGAAAAAGATTAAGAAAGCAGTCGTGCCAAGCCTGGAAAAGTTAGAACGTGACTATCAAAAAGAAGTCGCAAAGGCTTTTAGTGGTTACAAAAAGCTCAAAGTAAGTTACCCCGGACAAATCGCTCAAAGAGCCTATCAGTTGGCAAGGGCTAGACCAGCAGAGCGTCTTCAAGTCTTCAAAGGAGTCCCAGAAGCCGCTTGGAAAGGAATAATAAAGCCTTTGGTGAAACCGCTCGGAGAAATTCCTGTTATGCCAGCTGGAGGGTTTTTTCAACCGCCTCCAACTGAAATTAAAACTACTGGCCCAAAACCTTGGCAATTTAAAGTTACAACCAAGCCAAGAGAAGAACCACCAATTAAATTAAAAGAATTCTTCGAGCCAAAAGAATATATCGGCGGCAAAGTAGGAAGGGCAATATCAGGAACAATTTACGACATTATCGGTTCTTTAACGCCAGAACACTACATTAGAGCGATTCCCAAATTTGGCTATAAAATTTCTCCAAAAGGTGCATTTAAAGGGGCTTTGTCTATGCTTGGCATTTCTCAAATCTTGAAGAAATTGAACACAGGCAAAGACTTAACTAAAGAAGAGGCGGCTGTAGTTGGAATAATGGGGGCAGTCATTGGAGCGGTGGAACCCCGCCCACTTAGTTCAGCTTCTACCACGGAATTAGGAGCGGCTCGGAAAAGATTGGCTAAAAATTATGGTTTTGAGTTAAAAGATTTTAGTAATTCGGAGATATTAAAAAGGAAAGCGACAAAGGTTTGGTTAGATATTCATCCAGACAGACATCCAGAGAATCCTGCTGCTTATGAAAAACCAATGGCTCAATTCAACCGAGATTTTGAAATCGTTAGTTCTGCTAAACCTCCCTCTCTCAAGCTACCGAATATTTTAGAGTGGCTCAAAACCCTGTGGAGTAAACCAAAAGCAGGAGAAAAGGCTTTAATAAAGGTTAAGCAACCACCTGTTGGAATGCCTCCTGTTCCAGTCGGAGCAGGTCCCCTTGTTCCTGTGGGTCCACCACCTCCACCAAGTGCCATAGTTCCGCCCAAACTGCCAATTGGAGAGGGCAGGATTTCTCCAGCCGAACAGCAACGAATAACCCAAATGAAAATTAGCGAAGCCGAGACTAAGGCAATAGAAGAAATGAAGCCGAAGCTAAGAGTCCGGGGAGCATTGGAGGGATTGCCACTTGAGGCGGCAATTCCGACACCGCTGGAAGAAGCGATAAGGGCAAAAGAACCTAGAATCAAAATAGAACCAGAACCTTTGGTAAAAGTTAGGCCACCAGTAGAGAAAGCCCCAGCAATTCCCACAGAACTAGAACCATTTAAATTTCAAGATGTCAACCAAGAGAAAATTATACACATGGAGTGGGATAAAGGAAATCCATATCGTCACGATCTTGAAGGTGCTGGAGATATTTTCAGAGAATTAACAAAAAGAAGGTCTGACTTTGGTTATATTACAGAAAAGGTAAATAGAATTGATAGGCTACTAACCGGCATTGAAACTGGGAAATTACATCCAGATGATAGCTTGGAGGCAGCATTGAAGCAAAATGCTGATAGATTAAAACAACTTGAAAGTCTTTGGAATAAACAACCAATTACAAACGAGGCACAAGGCGTAGCAAGAGACTTAAATATTGCGTTGATTAAGGGAGATTATAAAACCGCAAGAACACTACTTGAACAAATAAAATCTCCAGATTTCTACGCCCAAGTTACTAAAGAAGTAAAACCACCAGTAGAGAAAGTGCCAGGCGTATCAATAGATGTAGCTGAACTCGATAGGGCTGTAGCGAAGCTACCGAAAGAACCCGTTGATAATATTATTGCAAAGATTAAGGAAAAACTTGCAGTAGAGACTAATTCTCTTGAGGTTTCTGCTCTTCGACAAGAATTAAAGGTGTTTATAGAAGGGAAAAAGATGGGTGCTACCGAATTTCCTAATATGGAATTATCAGCTGAACTTAACAAGTTAACTCGGGATGGTGTTCCAGTAGCAGAGGCACTAGAAAGGGTTTTATCAAAACCATCAACAGAAGAAGCATTAGGGGTAGCAAAAGAAGCCAGAATTTTGGCTGAAGCAAGAAAAGAAGTTAAAGAAGAGTTTGGAGCGGGCTATGAATTGAAAACTGGGGGAGAACTACAAAACATTCTAAAAAGAATGGTTCCTACAAAAGAAGGAGAATGGTCATTGCCTCGAATTATAGATGGAGAACCGGTAAAGTGGGATGAAATCGGCAGAGACTTAGGTTTCCCCGGCAAGAAGTTTAAGGAAATAGAACTGACAGAGGGAGAAAATGTTGTTGTTGATGCTGATCTCTACAATATGTTTGTTCAACTCAAGGGCGGTCAACCGGGTGCCAGACCGACAAGAATAAAAGTGAGGAAGCCAAGAATTTCAAAAGCCAGAATCAAGAAGTGGCATGAGAAATTGCCTTCAGAAGCTTTCAAGGTAGTTCAAAACTACTTGGGTGAAGTTACGGGGGTAGTCGTTGAGCCTAGCAAGAAGGTTAGAGCTAAAATTATTTCACGGGAGCTACAACCAAAGATAAAAGAAGAAAGAGAGTTTTTGAAAAGCCTCGGGAAAGCCCCTTCTTTGCCAAAGCAAGTTGACAAGATTGCGAGAATGATAAGAAAGGCGACAGATGATGCTCTCAAAAAGAAGATTGCCACTAGAACCACAGAAGCGGGCAATGAGGTTCCAATAATAAGAGGCGGTCAAACTATAGGTCGAGAGTTAGTTGATGATGCGAGCAAACTAAAAGACATTCGTTCAATAGAAAAAATTGGTGTTGATTATGAGCGGAATTTCGAGAAAGTGTTTGGGGATAGAATAGGATTGGTAAAGAGAGAAATCCTTAATCCTTATCTTGATGCTAAAACTGAGAGGTCGGACTTTGAAGCAATGAAAAGAGAAGAGTTAACGGAAAAAATTGTTGAGAAATATGGTATCCGCAAGGGGTCGAAAGAATCGGCGGCAGTCCAGGCATATGGAGAAAAAGAGATGAGCCTGGAAGATTTGCAGAAAGGGTTCCCCGAAAAATGGGAAGGCATTGTTAAGGCGGATGAATGGTTTAGAAAAGAATATGACGCACTTCTTCTAAAAGTCAACAAGATTAGGGTGCAAATAGGGAAAAAACCAATCGAGGCACGAGAGGATTATTATCGTCACTTTTGGGAACTATCTGGCTTTGAGGGGTTTGTCAATGTTTTCAGACAAAGCTATGAAGTCGATCCTCTCTTGGTCGGTGTTTCCGAGTATACCCAACCCATTAGCCGCTGGTTGTCTTTCGCCCAGCGACGATTCGGAATCGGCGGTTATAAAATGGATGCCATCGGCGGCTATCTTAATTATCTCAAGCCGGCAAGTTATGCCATTTATATCGATCCTCATATCGGGAAATTTAGGGCATTGAAAGATGCATTAGCGGAACAGACAAAAGACACCAAACACTTGAACAACTTTATTTGGTTTTTGAATCAATATGCCAATGGGTTGGCAGGTAAAACTAATGCCCTTGATCGCCCTATCAACGATATCTTGGGGCGGAAGTTGAGCATTTTGGTTAGAGGTTTAAATCGACGAATTAAAAACAATATCATCTTGGGGAACCTTAGTCCACAATTGGCTCAAGTTCTTAACCTTCCTCAGTCATTGGCGACTGCTGGAGTGAAAAATAATATGGCAGCAAGTTGGGAGGCGATCACAAATGGCATTGTTAGGGAAAAAGGGAAAGACTTTGTTTTTGAAAACTCGGGGTTCATACGCGAAAGAAGTCGGGCATATAAGAAATTCGATCCCACTTTATTTGAGAAACCGAGTCAACTTGCTGGATGGATTGGCAGGACACTAGAAGAACTTACCACACGAATTACTTGGGGAGCCCAATTTAGAAGTGCTATTGAAAGGGGGCTGGACAAAGAAGAGGCAATCCGTTTTGCGGAAAGAGAAACAAAGAGAGTAATGGCTGGACGGTTAGTCGGAGATTTGCCGATTGCCTATCAATCCCAATATCTTGGCAATATGGCTTTAGCTTTTCAACTTGAGGTTGGCAATGCAATTCTTTATTACAAGGATATTGTTTCAGAGCAAATTCCTTTTACTAAAGGTTGGAAAAAAGTTCTTGGAACTCTTGTCAAATTAATGGTTTGGTCATGGGCATTTAATGCAGTATTTAAGAGGATGCGTGGGAATAAGCCACTTTTAGACCCAATAGATGCTGTTACTGATGCTCTTTTCGAAGAAGACATGACTGCTCTTGAAAGAGGAGGAAGGCTGGTTGGTGAATTCCTTGCAAATGTTCCGGGCGGACACTACCTTGCTCGACTTTATCCCGAGGAAGGAATTATGATACCGACAGCAATAGAAGAAGAACCGATTCGTTTGCCGACCAGAAGAGCATTGTTCGGAAGAGAATTTGCGGGAAGATGGGGGGTTCCACCCGTTATTTCCGGCCTGACTAGGCCCGAATTGATTATCCCTCAGGTGGGAGGAGCTCAAATCAAAAAAACATGGGACGCTTGGCAGGCAGTCAAGCGCGGAGCTTCCGTCACTGCTACTGGTAGGGAAAGATTTCCCATTGAAGGCCTTGCTGATAAAATCCAAGCCCTTCTTTTCGGACAATATTCAATCCCAGAAGCGCAAGAATATTTTGATGAACTGGAGAAAATTGATAGGCTCAAAAGACAAGAAATTAGCGAACGTATGGATGAGGCTGCTACTGCCATGGCTTTTATCAGAGATTACCAACGAGTGGCAACTCCGGAAGAACGATTAAAGATTTTCAATGATTATAAAAGCAAGGGATTGCTTAATGAAAGAGTTGAAGCAAGAATCAAGCGATATGTAAAGGAACAAAGGAAGGAAATCGGAGTAACCGAGGCAAGCCTGAAAACAATGTCAGTAAGAAAAAGGGCAAGATATATAATCAATGCGCTAACAGATATGAAAACTAGCCAAGAGAGAGAGACATATCTGGGACAATTACATAGACAAGGACTTTTGAGCGCTAACGTCAAAAAAGAAATCAACTTGATTATAGAGGAAGAAGGATTTCCCAAGCCTCCTGGAATGATAAAACAAATCCTTGACTTCATTTCTAAAAAAGTGAAGGGGGTAGAAGAAGAACCCGAAATTCTCGAACCGGAAGCCGCTATTACTGAAGAACCTGATCTTGCCGAACAAGCAAGAGTCGCTGACAGAATCAGAATTATTTATCAACTATACAAACAGGGTTTTTCGCCCGAGCAGATTGAGAAAGCTCTTTTGTCCAAACCGGATAGCGATTGGACAAGTAAAGAAATCAATCAGTATCTTGGGGCATTGGGATTGAGAACAAAACTTCCCTTGACAATTAGAGGAAAATCCAAGAAAATAAAAGTGTCTCAGAAGTTATTGACGGCAGCCGGGAAAATGCCCAAATGGGTAGAGCGTACAGCAATAAAAATCCCGGGGATTGTTGATGTCGCCGAAGAAATCGGCGGTTTGAAGCTTAAAGCACCAACAGGAATAAAAATAAGAGGGCTACCATCTCCCAAAGGGGCATACTCTTTGAGGTTGCCGGCCGTCAAACCTGGACTCGGCGTGAGGAAACTATCAATATGAAAAATTGGGGAAGTGCTTTATCACAGGCTTGGCAAGCTTTTCAGAAATTTATACAACCAGAGCTAATTAGTCCCTTGGCTCCGCCTGAATTTACTGGGAGAAAAGAAACTCCGACACCTACTCCAACTCGAATGTCCATGGAAGAAGCCGTAGAACACATGAAGAGAGGGGGGTGGAGAGAAGTCGGGCAACCAACTCCCACAGTTACTCCCACTCCTACTCCTCCTGCTCGTCCTGCTCCCGCTGTTTCTCCGGGAACACCTTTTTTGGGTTTCCCGACACCAGAAAAAGGAGCGGCCACCATCATGCCTCTTGCTCAATCAGCCGAAGAAAGAAGGGCAGGGGAGGTAGGAAAAGAACCTGTCCATGGATTGGCTAGTGCTTTAGCTGGCATTTTCGGGCAGGAAAGTTCATTCGGGACTGATATCGGTGCTATGAAAAGACAATATGGCGACGTGGGTCCTTTTCAAATCAGCGAAGTTTTCACCAAGCCAGGACAAGGCGCTCACGGGTTGTATATCCCCAGCGAAGAACGACGGCAATTCATGCCTTCTTTCGAATTTGCTGACGAGGCGATCAGCACCTATTATCGAGTTAACAGGAAAAAAGGAATGGAACCCCAAGAAGCTCTCAATGAAGCAATCATCCAATGGAACGGTCAAAGAGTTTACTTGGAATTAGTCCAGAAAAGGCTTGACTATTTGAGGAAATTAGGAATGATTGAATAGTTGTTGTATAATGACAAAGCTAAAGCAATGAAAGATAAATTCAACCAGTTTGTTGATAATCTGAATGGACAATTTGTAGAGGTTTCTTACAAAAAAGCCTTGTATCAATGTATGGATTTGGTTTATAATTGGGCTTTTTGCTTAGGTTTTCCCAAGGCCACCATTCAACACCTCTATGCTTATCAGGCCTATACTAATCCAATTGATTTGACTAAGGAATACTTCGATTTAATCCCTAACACTCCCAATGCCATTCCTCAAGATGGGGATATCGTAGTTTGGAACAAAACATCATCAAATATCGCTGGGCATATTGCGATTGCTTTAAGTGGCGGGACAACTAATTCTTTTATGTGTTTTGAACAAAACAATCCTTTAGGAACAAATGCTCATATTCAATCATGGAGATACACTAATGTTTTGGGCTGGCTAAGACCAAAGAAAGTCGAAAGTTCACAAGAGGTTTTAGACAAAGTTAGGAGAGAGAGAGATGAAAACTGGGATTTATATCAAGGGGCTTTAAAAGAAGTCGAAAAACATAAAGAAATTGGTGAAGACTGGAGACGAAAATATGAAAAAGAAAAAGCAGAAAGGGAAAGTTATGATAAATTTATTCAGCGATTATCCGAAAAGCTTGGTTCAGAGTGCCCCGCCAAAATGCAAGATATAGAAGGGCATGTTCAAGCTCTTATTGAAAAGGAAGACGGAGAGACAACGATTAAAAAAGAGTTTAAGGCTTACCAGAACAATGTTTCTGCATTCTTTAAGGAATTGGGTACTATCCTTACTGCTCTTCCCCAACAGAAACCCCTTAAAGAGGCACTAATGGCTTTGGTAGCCTTAAAAATTAAAGAAAAAAAAGAATTAGAAGCACTTCGGATAGAGAATTTGGCTCAAAAAGCAACTATTGAAGTGTATAAAACGAAAAAAGAAATTACTATTATTACATTGTTACAAATGCGCTTAGAAAAAACTTTAGAATGGTTGCAAATACGTTTAGAAAAAATTTTCGGGATTTTCGAGAAGGGAGGTGAAAAATAATGAATAAAATAAAAGAAGTATTTCAGCGATTTTGGAGCACTTTGCCTCACGAATTAAAAGTCTCTTCGTATTTAATTGTGTCTTATCTTTTATCCGACCTTGCTTCTCCTCTTTTAGGAAAACTTGATGGTCGAGTCGCATTGGGGCTTGCCAACTTAGTTTTGGTTTGTGGTGTTGAAATGAGGAAAAGAATTAACTCAAAAAATAAGTAAGAGAAAGAAAACAGATTTTCTAAATAACTATAGCCTCAGTGTTATCTTTTGAGGTGTTTTTTTGTTCTTGGTGTTGTTTCATTTCTCTAATTTTTCCTTTACTGGTTGCCAGAGAGCATCTACGAGCTCTTTTTTTTCAACCTCAAATAATTTAACTATTGGTTCACCCTTTTCATCCTTGGTGCTATAGCCACCCAAAACTCTATAAAGTGGATGGTTCTTTATTTCAATTTTACCCAGATTTTCACCTAAAAACTCTATCATCTGACCGATGGAGAGGAGGGGGTCTGTCCCATACATAAAACCATACTTCCCAACATCTGTGTCCCAGACCATATAGTAGCCGACTTTTTCAATCCATTCCTTTAATCGTCTATGGCCCTTCTCACTCAATTCATTTAGTTGTTTAAGTGTTATTGTTTGCTTCATGGCTTCCAAATTTTCACCACATCTCCGAAGGGTACTTCTACCTCATAATCATATCCAGCCTCGCAAGGCACCAACCACAGCACGGGATAATCCGGTTCTTGCTCGGGGAATAATGTTTCAAGGTCCGTAAAAGCAATTAAAAGTTTAGGATTCAATCCTCTTTTTTTGACTTCTTCGAATACCGGTGAATGGTCAGTCCCACCTCCCCCAATAAATCTCGGCAAAGTCTCTGTCTTCTCGATTCTGCCGAAATCTTGAACCTTGGCGTCACAAACAATATAATAGCCATTCAGATTGGGAAAGGCTTCGAGCAAAGATTTGAATTCTTCATAAAACTTAGTAAGAGTTTGAGGTTGAATGCTTCCCGAGCTATCATAGGCGACTACCACATCTTTCAAATCGTCTTGGCTGTAAGTGCCGGGTAGAATGAAGTCGCTCTCCAAAAATCTCCTGTCCCGCACAGAAAAGGTGTAGTCTTTGTCTGACGCCGAGAGATAATATTTGAGCAAATCCTTCCAATTTGTTTCGGGAATGAAGATAAATTCTTCAAGTTTGCGCAAGAGAGTATCCGGCAAATCTCCTCTATGTCTGTTCAGGGCGTCTTTGATATTTTTTTCCCATTCCTTTTTTGATTTCTTTGGCTTTCCCTGTGTTTTTTTCTTTCCCTGAAGTTTCTCTTTTATCTTTTCAAGAAGCCCACCCTGTCCCTTCTTCTGTTGGTTTTTCCAATACTTGTGGTTGCCCCATCCCTGTTGTTTTCTTTTGCTCTTCGGCAACATGTCATAAATTGTTTCCGCCGACAACCCATAATATTTTCTCTTTAACAACACTCCTTTGGGAAGCTGATAACCATAATCTACTTTAATCAAGGGGTTGATGGCGAGATCCGTGGCAATATTCCACTTCAAGTGTTCTTTTTTCTTTTTGCGGTAAAGATGAAGGAAAACACAATGCAAGATTTCATGAATCAAAACTCCTTTTGTTTCTTCTGCGGATATCTTTTCAAGCCAAGCCGGATTGTAGAAGAGGTGAGTACCATCTGTTCCCATAGTCCCCGCCTCTTTTTTCTCAACAAGTTCCAAGTTGTCCAATAAGTCAATAAAGAAAGGTTCTTCTTTTTCTAGCTCCTTAATGGCTTTTGAAAGCTTTTTATTCATTCTCTTCTTCGGTTGCTGATACCATCATTTTTTCTTCTTCGCTCATTTGGTTTTCCAATCTCTTGAGAGAACCGAATGGCAATTGTGTTTTGCTCGCCCACTCAATGATGCTTGTCCGGATGGAGGGATCTTTAGGGAGTTTGAAAGATTCACCTTTTTTGATTTTCCTCATAATGGTTTTAACGGAAACAAGCTCGTCATTGAAAGTCACCACTGCAAATTCATGGGCGACTGAAGGGCCGATTGCCGTTGAAAGCAACCTTTCAACAATGGCCTTTTTATTTTTCCCTTTAATTAAGTCAGACGCAAAAGTCCACGATCTAGGACTGGGGAAAATCTTTTGTTTCCCTCTCGGCATTCGGAACAAGAAGCGCGGCCTTGCCATAAGAAATTCAATTATTCTTTTATCAACTCCGTTTTTCTTTGCCCACCTTTTCCACACTTCAACACTAGGCTTGACTTCAATGTGAATGAATCTGTTTGCAAGCGGTGCAGGGAGTCGGTAAACCGTGGTTGATTCGCCCTCCCTATTGCCTGCTGCTACCATTCGCCACCTTTTGGGGAAGTTATAACTACCGAGTCTTTTGTCCAAAATCAATTCAAAAGCAGCTGCTTGGACTGAGAGAGAAGCGTTGTTGATTTCGTCAAGAAACAAAATGCCCCTAGCATTGCCATTGGGAAGAAATTCGGGAGGAATCCACCGCGCAAGATTCTTTTTCCTGTCGACAATCGGCAAGCCGCGCAAGTCTACAGGATTAAGTTGGGAGAGCCTCAAATCAATCACTTTCCATCCGAGTTCTTTCGCCACCTGTGTAACGGAATCTGATTTTCCTATTCCCGGCGGTCCCCAAAGAAAAGGAACAACATTTGACTTTGGCAGGAAGTCCTTGAGGAAAACCTTTACTTCGTCAATGTTCCAAGACAAGGTGGCTTTTCTCGATCGCAAGGAAGATTCTTTTGCTACGGATCCAGGATTATAAATAGGACCAGAAGTTATGGATACCCCAGAGGTCCCACTCCCAATAATTCTCCCATGAGGAAGATCTTTAAGGTTTCTTTTCATTTTCTTTCCTCTTTTTCGGCTCTTCATTCTCTTCCCTTTCTTCCCTAGGACTACCAAGCAAAATCATATTCTCGGCAACAATTTCGGTGCTCACTCTTTCTTGACCATCAGAATCGGTGTATTTTCTTGTTTGAAGTCTTCCTTCTATGAAGACCATTTTCCCTTTCTTGAGAAATTGGCCGAAGATTTCCGCCAACTTACTCCAAGCGATAATCCTGTGAAACTGGACTTCTTCTTTCTTTTCACCGGAAGCAAGAGTCCATTCCCTGTTCGTAGCAACAACAACACTACAGAAAGGAGTATTGTTGGTGGTTCTTTTCAACTCCACATCTGCTACCACATTGCCGATTAGCATGACGAGATTTAATGAGCGAGAGGCCATTATTTCTCCTTTTCCCTTTCCTTTTTTTCTTCTTCCTCCATTTTCAAATAATCTTCTCTGCCCATGCCGACATAGTTTATCCAAATCAATTTCTTGATCGCCTCGGCCTCCCCTCTCGTTGCCACTCTCCAATTACCAAGGGTTCGTCTCATTCTAAATAATCCTTGTCTTTCGAGCCGAAGAATAGTGGGGCGGGAGATGTAGAGGCCTTCGTCGTTGAGTTCTTGTAGAATTTCACCAATAAGAACTTGAGACCACTTCCTAGCTGGTTGGGCTCTTTTCCCTTGCGTGACTTCTTTTGCGGTTTCTCTGTTCCAATCCCTAGCTTGCATAAAATCCTTTGTTATAATATATACTACTTTGCATCATTTGTCAATCCCCTAAATAACCTCTCTTACGGAAAAGCTATTGCCGACAAATCCTCTTTTTTCTCCCCGTAATAGAAAAGCAAGGGCGGCATTTGCTCCTGTAGCAGAGGCTAATCGAATAAATGAAGCCGCACCATCTGCCTCGCATACGTCAAAGTCGGAGAGGCTATCATCAGGTACAGTATAATTCTCCGCCCAACACACTTCAAAAGTCATCAATTCGGAGAAGCCACAGTGGAGACAATCAACCTTATTTTTAATGGCAAAGTCTTGAACTATTTGCCGTGCTTGTTTATTGTCGAAGGTATCAATGATTAAATCAAAGTCTTTGAGCAATTGAGGTGCATTTTCTTTTGTTAGCTTTTCGGTGATAATCTCCACCTTTCTGCCTATCCACCGATATAAATTGTATTGCAAGGTCTCAGTTTTCTTCATGCCTACCTGTTCTCGTAGGAAGAACTGAATGTTCAAATTTCTCTGTGCCACTATATCAAAGTCCAAAATCGTGAACTCTGCTATCTCTCTTGCATCCGGCAAAAGAGAGGCAAGCAAATTGCTACCCAATGCACCTGCCCCTAAAATGATTACTTTTTTCTTAGTCTTTTTTTTCATTTATCCACCAATTTGGAAAATCATAGTCTTCTCTATTGTGATATTTTGGTTTTTCTTTATGATAAAGAACCCTTATTATTCTTGATGGTTTTATGTCTTCCCCAAAAGATATTTCATCATTTCCCATGTCAGTAAAGTAATTTACTCTTTTCTTTATTACTAAAACAGCCTGCCCAAATTGTTTAGCAAATTCAAGATTCCTCGTAAAATAGCACGGAGATTTTAATCCTTCTTTTAGAATTTTTTTTATATTCCTTCGTGAAGTTCCATGATATAAAAGAAAAACCCCATGTTCGATAGATGGTTTTTGACCACAAACACTTCCTCCTGCGAAAACTTTACTAAGCATAACTTTTTCTCCGCAATAAGTTTAAATATCCTTTCTCTGGATTTACTTCTTTTTTGCTCTCAACCTCAATTGTCAATTCCCGCGCCCCCTTTTTTCCTCTTTTAATCCAATCTTCCTTTGATTCCAACTGGCCCAAGAAAGTGATTTCCGTGAACTGTCCATTAGGAAGTTCTGTGACAATGATGAATCTTATCGGAAAGGGTGAAAATGCAATCACCCATGCCTTAAACATCGTTTCATCATCATGGGACATTTCCATAAGCCCTGGCGGGTGAATATGAGTTAATCCCCACACAATCCCCGGCCATCTTGTATGCAGCCTCCAAATCAGCCCTGCTGGAAATGTTACAGATGTACTCGATCCGACCACCCAATGCAAAATATCTTTGCTGGATGAAAGAATCGCACCTGTTTCTCTAATAAAATTTTTCATTTATCCTTCCTCTTTTTTCTTTATGGGAGTTCCGTCTTCGCCAAATTTAATTCCTTTCAACATCATTTCAATAAAAGCAAGCATCACCAAGGCTCTTCCCCTTTCTTTACATTCTCCCTTGGAGAATTGCCCATCTAAAATAGCAACCATTGTGTCCCAATATTTGCTTCTTTTCACTTTTTCTCCAATCTTTTAACTCGCTTTTCTAATTTCTTCATTTGCCTCGTCGCTTTTTTCAACTCTCTGTTTGTGTTTCTCAACTCTTTGATTTTTGTTCTTAGTTGCCGGACTCGTTCTCTCAGGGCTTGATTGTCCTCAATTCTCCGTCTATCAAAGGCGCTGATTCCAAACCGGATGAAGGATTTAAAGCGAACCCAATCATAACGAAACCAGTTTTTAGTTCCTTTATTAAAAGAGGTTATGATATTATTTTTGTAAATCCACTTATGGTTTTTAAGTTCGCGGTTTAACATTTTCACCCCCTTCCTTTTTTTTTGGTTTGCCTAGTACCTTATCAAATGCTTTTTTCTTACATCTATGACAAATCGTGCAACCATCAATGTCATTCCAAAGGTAATTGCTAGTCCCACAGTAATCACAAACTGTGCCTTCTGGTGCTCCATCTATTATACCTATTGGTGGGTTATTCAATAACCACTTAATCGTTTTTATTAATCTTTTAAACATTTTTCACCCCCTTCCTTTTCTCCGTTTAGGAAAATTTTTAAGAGATCCATATTTTGCTTTATGTCTTTTTTTTCTTTCGGCCAGATTTCGAGGCTTACCCCTAGGCATTTTTACCTCCTTTCATTCTCTTGTAATATATAAACTTCCTTCTTCTTTTTGAAATGTCCGTGCTAATACCGCCAAAGAGCCCATGGTTTGTTTTCTTTCATTGCTTAAACAAAATCCTGCGTCATAAATTCTCATATCGTTTTTAATTATTGATTTAATAGTTTGTTTTCCAATTTTCCATACGACTGTAAATTTATCTGTTCCTCTCTGGGTAAATCTTACTAATTTCCCCCCAGCTTGTTTAATTGAGTGCTGCAGCCGCCCCGCAAAGGTTTTCCTAAATTCCTCAATCCTTTTTTCTCTCTCTGCTTGTGACAATTTTAATTTTTCCAGCTCTTTAAACTGCCGGAAGCTTTGTCGCTGAAGAGAAAGAAGTAAGAAATAGTAGCGGATTTCAGGTGTAATTCCCTTAATCTCACCAATCTCTTTTTCTTTCTCAAAAGCTTCCTTCACTTGATTTAATGTGCTACGGTCGGCTGAATAGTCCACTCCGACCGAATAAAATCTTCCATCTTCCCACTCTACAAATTTAACTATCTCCCAAGCTGGTTGATCTAAGAAATGAACTTTAATGGTTTCACCCTGTCCCTTGCGAAACAAATTTTCAAAGTTCCAAGGCACAATTTCTTCTCCAAGTGCCAAGCCCCTATATTTCTTAACTTTTTCAAGTGCTTCCTCTATTTCAAGAGGAGTGGGTTTTCCTTTATATTTAATAGTATTTCCTAGTTGGAATTTATACCAACCATCTTCAAAGAATGGAGGAGATGCTAGTTTCCTTCCCACAATTCTTCCTTTATATTTGCCCCACCCTGAAATCATGGGTAGAACCGCTGTTTTTTCTTCCGTAAACTTTTCCAAATCTATTGCTCCCATTATAAACTCCTTATCATTATAGGTTAATTCCCATATCCCAGCCCTCCGAAGAGAAGAGCTGAGGATAGAAACTATTCCCTAGTTACTTCAAAAGTAACCCATTCATCTACTGGTGCAGCATCAGAAGGAACTTCAACAATAGCCCAAACCTCAACATTTCCGTTTTTGGCTAAAGGAAAAGTCATCTTCTCTCCAAACTTCCAACCACACCAAGGATTTTTTCCATCACCAGAAATATCCCAACAAATGTTCTTGCGAACAAGACCATCTGACCTAGTGGCAACGACACCGACTTCTTGGTCGCCATTACCGACTGCATTTACATTATGAATCTTAATCCTAGACTCATATTCTTGGTTAGGAAATGTTTCCGCTGGAACCATTGTGGTAACCCAATCCACTTCAAGTGGCTCTTGAACTGTAGTATTATCTGTTTTATTAAATACCGTCCAAGCAGCATAAACAACGCCAACAGCCAAAATGGTTACTAAAAGACCCGCTAAAATACCTTTTGTTCTTTTCATTTATTTTTCACCTCCTTTCAACAATTCTTTTCTTAATCTTTGAATAATCTTGCGTGTTGCTTTTACATCACTTAAAGCGTCATGTGCATCTATTTTTATACCATAGTGCTTACACACAGTCTCAAGTTTGTAATTTTCTAAATCGATCCGGCCCATGTAGCTAAACCAATACAAAATAGAAAGGGGATCAATAGCTCTCCAATTAAACCATGATCCAAAATATTTGTCATTTTGTTTTTTGAAAAAGTTGTGCAAAAAATCAATATCAAATCTCACATTGTATCCAGCAAAATACATTTTGTCTTCACGATCAAATTTATCAACATGATTGCCAAGTAAATTCAAAAACTGTTTGTATGCTTTATCAGGTTTATCAAACTTTTTAAGCTGATTTAATCCTATGCCAGTTACTTCTAGGGCTCTTGATTCAATCGCTTTCCAGTCTAAAGGTTGACATCTAAAATTAAATTCCTCAACTATTTTGCCATCAATTTCTATCAATCCGGCCAATTGTGTTATGTCGTTTTTTAATGGATCAAGACCAGTAGTTTCAACATCAAAATATAAGATTTTCATTTTTCCTTTGATTTCTTTTGTTAAGTTCATTTTATTCACTACTTTCCTCAATTGTTTCTTCCGGCTCAAAAATAATGCTCAACCTCTCTTGATATTCGTTTTCGCCAGCTTCAATCCGGGATTGAATAATCTCTTTGTAACACTCCTTGGCATATCTCACTTGTGCCGGGTGGGTAATGGTGAAAGAAATAAGATCATAATTCTCTGTGATCCACCGGCCAGCCGCATAACAGAATCCACCAATCAAGCTAAGCGCGAGAACAATGATTATTATTTTTATCCAAATGATTGTTTTGTTTTTCATTTTAAATTGCTTCATACCAGCTAGGCAATTCTAATAATTCTGTTTTCATTATTGTGTCCATTTTTGCTATGGGACCCAACATGGCCGATTGGATTGCCTCATTGACAAGCGCGGAGTTTTCCAGCGCTTCCGGCAAAAGGGTTGCCACCGGAATATCATTGGCTTCATAGGCCTCCTTGATCGTATTTATCTCTGATTCAATGTATCCTCTTCCACCAGACTTCACGAACACCCAAAGCATTGCCTTTGGCTTGGTTACCTTGGGATTGTTTTCATGGAATCGCCTAATTTTGCTTTCCAAGTTGCCAGTATTATGACACCCATCGGAGATAAAGGTATCCACTTTCGCTCCAAACTCCCTAGCTGTTGGATAAAGTTGGAAGGCATCAGTCATTCCGTCGCAAACCCGACCGAATAGAATTGCCTTGAAAGCATCCTCTTCGAAAATTTTCGGTAAAGGGAATAATTCGCCTTGATCATTGAAATACCCCCATTGGAAGTTTTTTTTCGGATTGTTGACTGATTCAGCGATTATCGTTCCTTTTGATTTGGCCACTTCAATTGCCGGCTCCATGGAAGGACTCATGTCCAAGTGCAAGAAAATCTTGCCGATACCAATAGTTGCTTCTTTTCTCTTTTTCGCCCGGGCTTTCTTCATTACCTTCTTAACCTCATCTGAAGCGTCTTTACTGATAGTCTTTACCCGATCCAAAGCAGTTTGTGCTTCAGAAATCTTTTCCTCATACAATTTCATCACTTCTTTGTCTTTCAAAACTCCAGCATCTTCAAAGGTTTTCCGGAGAATGACTGCCTGATTTCCGGTTGTTCTCTCAAGTAGGGCAACCGCAATAACCGGAGACACTTTCTTCCTAGCCTGAGCGAGGGCTCCCAATGCCCCTAGCACGGGCAATCTCTTTTTTCTAATGGTCTTACCTATCTCTAGGTCGGAAAGCCCCTTAAAGTCTATCTCCGGCTTCTCAAAATCGATTTTTTTCTCTTTTTGTTGCCAACGGAGAATAGCGGCGGCTTCGTCGGAAGGGGCAAGGTGGAGAGATCGGTAAATGTTTTGGAAAGTTTTGCTGAGTCCAGCTTTCTTAATTCCCCTTACCATTTCAATATTTGCTTCCCGGTAGCGGATATATTTCTTCAATGCAGTTCTCAATGCCCGGGGAAAATGACGGGCTTTGTTCAATGTTCCGGCAATGCTGTATTTCAATTTCGCCAATTCAAGCACCCGGCAAGCAAGCTTGGGATCGAGTTGTTGAACGGCAGCAGCACTTATGTAACGAAGGTTCGGCTTGAAATACTTTGATTTGGGGCTGAATCTCTCTCCATTCGCTGAGCTGAGAGAATTAATATAAGTCGTGAAAACTTTCAAATCTTTGGAACGACTATTGCGAATGATATAGGAAGTCAAATGAGCAAGGAAATAAGGATCTTTCTGAGTGAGGGGAACTAGGGTTTTAAGAACCTCCAAGGCCTTATCTTCCTGAAGTTTATTCTTTGTCCAAATATGAGTCGCTCCCTGAAGGAGTAGGTTATATGTTTCCAATCTTTCTTGACTCGAAAGAGAGGACAATGTTTCTCTTTTTCCTCTTACCATTTTTTTCAAAAACACTTACTCAATTTTATCCCGTCCAAGCGAGACGGTTAAAATTGTCAACGATCTCGGTAACTGAATTCTGTTTTGTCCAAGCGCAGACCATTGTATACAATAAATGAGCTACTCCGGCACGTGCGCCGGAGGTAGGAATTGAACCTACTACCCTTCGTTTATGAGACGAATGCTCTAACCAAGTTAGAATTGCTTGTGAATGAACCACTTAGGGACAATCCAGAATCCAATTGCCGAAATTCCCACTTTTCTGCCCGTTTAATATTTCTATCAATGCGAGCAGAAAGGTGAGAACTTCTCAGTCAGACACTCAAGTCTTAATTGTTTAAGTTGGCGCCACTTTGTTTGCGTCCCCCCCCAACTCCCTCCTTACGGTGTAGCAAAGAGAGAGATGGAGGGGGGCAATGTTTTCCAAACATTACTGCATGTTAGTGAATGCCCAAGAAACAACTAAGGCTAGAATGCCCGACTATCGGCTTCTGATATGCCGAACTCTTAAAGTTTTAAGGTGCGCTAATTTTTCAATGATATTAATATTAGCTCTTCTTTGTTCGTCTGTCAAATTTCTACTTATTCTCTCGTACTTTTCCGATTTAATCCATTTCTCATAGGGCGTTTTTCCTCTTGTCCGGTTACAAGACTTGCAGGCGGCTAACAAGTTTTCTTCAATTGTCGCCCCACCGCTTTCCCACAAGTCGATATGATCCACTGATAAAGGAATCTCTCTTCCGCAATATCTGCATTGGTAGCCATCTCTCTTGAACACTCTCCATTGCAAATGTGTGTCTATCTGCCTTTGGCTCTTTCTTACAACCGCCTTGATTATTCCTTTAGGACCTCTTTCCAAAATTTCTACTTCTTTCAAATCGCTTTGCCTCAAGAATTTCTCCCAATCGGCATTGTCCATTGGCAAAAGAATCAACTCTTGATTTTCAATGTTCTCTCCCGGGAAAATGCTCAAAAAGCATTCCCCGTCTCCTGCCCAGATGCCGCCCACTAATTGAACGGTATTCCCTACTCTTAACAAGTCAAAATCACTTAATTTTATCTTCTTCATACTTGTGCCCTGAAATCCATTTGTCTAAGTGCCAACCATTTTATTTTGCATTAACAGGAATTGAACCTGTATTAATAGATTAATAGTCTATTGTCCTACCAATTAGACAATAACGCTTGTGAATGAGTGACTAAGAGACAAACAGATTTCAAAACACAAATTTTTATTATCAAAGTACAAATTATCCCGCAACACTTTTGGGGAACAGGTAAACATTCCCCGACTCTTCAATCTTCTTGACCGCGTAAACCCCTTCGCTTCCTTCCTCTTTAATATTGATTCCTTCCTCTTCCAAAATCACCGGTGCGATTGCATCAATGATTTCATCTTCACCCGATTCAAAGTTCACTCCCAACTGATCAAAGCTGTACCGCTTTTCGGTTGACTCCAAGGTAACTATAATTTCGCCTTCCGGGGCATTATTCTCTGCCATGTTAAAAAGAGTCTAACATAGTAATAATGGTTTGTCAACCCCCAATTTAGGCACAATTATTCTTTTGTTCCCCTGAGGGGTTCCGACATTACCATTTTATAGTTTTCTACCACTTTCGCAAAATAAGAAGAAACTTCTTTATAAACTTCCTTTTTGCTCATTCCTTCATTGATGCACTTGGCAATTGTCACTCCCAGCGCTTCCATGATCAGGGCCATGTCTTCCCATGCAGAGAAGGCACTCATGATTCTTGTTTTGTTTTCCTTCAAATCAACTTGAATGATAATGTTTTTCAAGTCTTTGCTATCAGCGATAATAATGGGCTTCTTCATTTCTCCTTCCTCCTATTCTTTCTCATTTATTTTCCAATCCACTTTCTTAAAAATAACATAACTTGCTTTTAAATCTTTTCTTTTCGCCACCAAAGCCATCATCTTTCCTACTGCTTGCTTCAATTCATCAAAGTGGTCAATGAACTTCCAAGGACCAAATCGACCTTCATGTGATTTACAAAGAAAATATTTCTTTTCTCCGAATGTCATATCTACACCCCCTTTCTATCTTTTCAAAATATCCCAATTATTTAGATATTTTTTATACATTCCTTCTTTTCTTGTAAAGCTACTAAAATGAATGTTTCTTCTGTCTTTTAGCTCAAAGGCAGGAACAATACAAAAATTATCATCGTTAATAAGCCAAAATATCACAAAGTCAACTTTCTCGAAAGTCATAGGCACTTTCTTTCTTTTGCCATTCTCTGCCATATATGTCCCCGTGAAAAGAGAAAAATTATATCTTTTACTTGAACTACCCACCCTAATACTACTTACCTTATGAGCACTTTTGACCTGAATCTTATTTCCATTCCCAAGCATTAAATCTATTCCTTCATCTAAACACGGTTTTGCTGGACAAAATCCCCTTATTAAAAGTTCCGATGCTACTCTTAATTCACCTGCTGTTCCTACTTTTAATGCCAAATTTTTCTTGTTCATTTTACCCCCTTCCTATTCTTTCTAAACTTATCAGCAAGCGGACAATCAGCGTAATGAGTATCAAATTCTGCTAAACCAACTAAAGTAATTGGCATCCATCGATTTTTCTTTGTCATTCCAAACCAAATATCCGCACCACACTCGCATTTCTTTTTTGCTCGCCAGTCAACAACAACATCAATGCCACACTTTAGCTTAATTTGTTGAATATTAGGCTTTTTCATTCTTTCTCCTCTGCTTCAATTTAGCTATCTCATAACAAATTAAGGAAGTAATCATTCCCAATGTCCAACCCATCATTAATAAGTCTATAGATGGCGAATTTCACGCTGAAAGTGGAGACAAACAAAAAACTCCCCATTTTATATGGTGCTATATTCTCTCATTTTTCATGTTCTAGTTTCGCCAATAAAATAATTTTAGAAAATGATGTTATTTCATTGTATTCTCCAATTATTCTCTCATTCGGCATCATTTCAATCTTACAATTTGATTTTTCAATATCTCGACGGGCAACAATAACTACTCGCAAATCAGATATTTTATATCTTTCTCCAATTACATGAAGAACATATTTTTTACTTTTCATTTCGCTCCCTCTGCTCT
>Ga0307928_10000242_pt1 | contig 39354 bp, 47 predicted proteins | sample AceLakmetagen232_FD_201815 | JGI IMG/M metagenome (GOLD analysis project Ga0307928, IMG submission 201815) | Saline water microbial communities from Ace Lake, Antarctica - #232 | ecosystem: Environmental > Aquatic > Non-marine Saline and Alkaline > Saline | place: Antarctica: Ace Lake...
CAGAGGATTGGCGGGAGGACATGGCTGGCTGCGGGTTACTAGTAATCCACAAAGACGGCAGTGTCAAAAATATCCGCAAGGCGCGTTGTCGCAAGCATACATTCCCAATGCCCAGCGGATTCATTGTATCGCTACTGCGCTGCGTCAGAGACCAGGACTGGAAAGACAGTAAGATGGGTTACTGACGTAAATTCAGATATACGTAAGTATTAGAGGGGGCAAAATGAGCACTCAACTAGCAGTGCGGACAACCCAACGGGACAATTTGGCGTTGGTGCTGAGAGCAATCGAGAGCGACGCTAGATTACAGGACAGCACAAAACGCCAGTACCGCGACGCCGTCATCAACTACGTAGAGACCGGCGCTTCCCTCATTGATGCGCGGGCGCTGAACGCATACGCGCAAACGGTGGGCAATTCTACGCGGGCCTTCCTGAGCGCCGTTATCACAAAATTGACAAAGGCGATGGAACTCGAGGCCAAGAGTCAGGCAACGCCTTACAACGTGGCCGACGTGCAGGCGACCGTCTACAGAGCCGAGGCGCTGCGAGAGAGCGTCACGGTGGAAAAATCAGAGGGATACAAGGCGCACACCTGGTTATCACAGAACCAAGTCAAGAGGCTGCTGGATGTTTGCCGGATGCGTAAAAGTGGTGAGACCGAGTTTGGCATTGTAGCCCAGCGAGATCGGCTGGCGTTGGGCCTGTTGGCAGCGGCTGGCCTGCGTCGACTAGAGGCTGTCAGTCTCACCTTTGACGACGTGAAGTTGCAGCCTATACAAGGCAAAATGCGCACGGTGCTGAATGTGAAGGGAAAAGGCGCAAAAGACAGAGTGGTACCGATCTCCGACCGGCTGGCAAATGCCATAGATACCTGGGCTGGCGTGGTGGGTAACGAGGGGCGCATGCTCAGGAGCTTGGGGCGTAACCGCATGCCAGGCGAAAGATTAAGTACGACTGCTCTGTATAACTTGGTACAGAAACGTGGCGCGATGATGGGCAAGGCCGGCTTGCAGCCCCACGACCTGCGCCGCACCTATGCGCAACTTGGCTACGAGGCCGGGATTCCCGTCACGCAGATCAGTACCCTTCTGGGACACGCGAGCATTGCTACCACTCAGAAATACCTCAACTTGGATCTCGATCTGGATACCACGGTCTCTGATTTCATTCCGTTCTAGCCTGTACTGTTTGATGTAACCCAATAGGAGGTAACAATGCCAAAACCCATTACCCTGAACCAAAAAGAACTTTCCTTCTACGTCCACCTGGGTACCGCCGTCCCCCTCGACCAGATGTCGCCGGAAAACGCCCGGCTGTGTAGACAACTCGGCCTATTCTTTTCCGTCAACACCCACCTGGCCGGCTACGCCATAGACATCGAGCAACTCACCCTCACCCCACAAGGCCACGATACCCCGCCACTGGCAACAGTGCGCATCAGTCGCAAGAAACGCACCTATACCCTCCACAGCAACGACGAAGGCATGGTGCCGGATATCCCACGCAGGCGCGGGCGCTGGCATAGGCGCTAGGAGGAGATCATCAATGGAAACCAGCGTGAAAATAGCGTATGCGATATTCGTTACAATACTGGCACTGGCTTGTGTTGGCGGAATTGGCCTCCTGTGGTACTACTACCACGCTACACGGGAGCCGGAAGGATTCTCAGAATGATCCTATCATTTGCATGGACGACGGACGCCCTCCTCGCCGGTCGCAAAACCTGCACCCGCCGCGTGTGGAAAGATGTTCATTTTCAACGCTGGGTCAACGCCTACCGCAGAGGCGATCTCATCCACGACGCGGTAGACAAGGTACTGTTCGCCGGCGGCAAGCGCATTGCTAAAATTCGTCTTACTTGCGAACCTTATCTTGAGGCCCTGAGAGATATGCCCGTCAGCGACCTCCAAGCCGAGGGCGACCTCTGGGCCGACAAACAAGAGTTCATATCTCTCTTTGGCGGCGAGCCCGACAAGGTCGTGGCGGTCGTGCGCTTCGAGTTGGCAGAGGTGGCTTGATGCCCGCTAACACTCTCCCCAACCCAACATGGCAAATCCTCCACTCCGACGCCCGCGGCCTCTCCTCTATCCCCAACGCCGGCGTCCATACCATCATCACCTCCGTCCCCTACTGGGGCCTGCGCCGCTACGTAGACGACGACCGTGAAATTGGGCGCGAGGAGACATTGCAATCGTGGCTGGGCAATCTGGTAGACTGCGCGCGGGGGTTGGCCGATATTCACGCCCGGCATTAGCCGCCACGAACTCGTTTTCCCCGTGCGAGTGGGGGTAGAGAGCTGCACTATGAACGCTATCGTCGTCAACTGTTCGTCGAGATACAACATTGCCCTTCATCGCCTGGCAACGTGGCTGCGCGGCCAGGGCGTGGATACGCAGTTGCTCGACTCTGGAATGACGGTGGGAGACTTGGATTTGCGGTGATCTGACCAGTGTTCCTGGCGGCGGTTTTTCCTGGGATTTGCCAGTGGCAGTTGCATTGGCCCGACGAGGACAGTGCCAGAGTTGCATGGTTCATGTTGGGGGGCAGCGGCGGAGTAACACCGCCGAATGAGCGTGGAAGATGACGTGGGCCAGCAAGGGCTGTCCCAGCCACTGTTCGTTCTGCATCGTGGCCGAACAAGAGGAGCTTTTCCCAATACCAGTTCCGACCTGGAGCAGGCAACAGGTGAGATCCAGGACTGAGCGTAGAACCTCTGTTTGACAATCTGGCAGAGAGAGTGTACACTTTGTGGAAGAATGCTCATCGTTTACCTCTCAGATTAGGATTGCCAAGTCGCCATTCTATCACACACTGGGGGAATTTGAGCTCAGGTATAGAACGGATGTGTTTTTCGGCCAGGACAACCTGAATTGCCAGACTCTTTTGCGAAAATCGCCGCTAAAGATGCGCAGAAGCTTATGGACAAGTATGCACTTCCGGAGCCATTGATCGATTTCTATAAGAATCGTGAGAACGTCTTCTTACAGCTTAGGGACATAAGGGATAATATTTTCCATCACGGGCACTCACCTGATTTCAGTTACACGTTTCCTGATGGATTCGCTGTTCGGGTTGAAAATAGGTTAGCCAAAAGACTAGTGAATCTAAACTTGTGGCCAGAAGACTTGTTGAGGAAAAACCGGCTAGGTTCGATTTTGGCGATTCTCGCTTTTCTTGTAAACGATATGTTTGATGCTATGGATGGCTTACAAGCCAGTTTGTTGGCCTGTTTTGAAGTATTGCCTCCACCAACGATTTCTGGGCACATGGTCTTTCTGCGATCCACTGTGTCGATTCATCTTGTATCTCTCGGTGAATACAGACGAGAGCATTGGTTTAACCCTGAGGAAATTCTCAATATATCGGAGTAGCAAGTGTAAAAGCTCAAACGCCGCCCAGTTATGGTCGCAGGGGGAATCACTTCCCCCTGCGCCACTCCCAAACCGCGCTTGAGACTTTCACCTCACGCGGCTCTTCAGCACGAGAGCCATTGTCATTGGCACTTGTTGCCGTGAATTTTGTCGTGGCAATGTCCGTGTAGCAACACCAGGTTGGCATACCGGTTGTTCATCCGATTGCCGTCCCAGTGATGTGTTTCTACCACGTCCTCTGCCTTGAAGTACAATCCACACAACCCACAGCGGCATTTCTGCCTTTTCAGCAGGTTGAGCACCCGTGTCGGTTTCGTCGGGTCGCGTCCTCGGCGCTGAATCCAGTACGGCCAGTCCCCATCATACGGACTTTTATCGCCTCTGACTTTGATGTGTCGCTTGATTGGCCTGTCGGCATACTTGACCAGCCACGCTGTCCCATCACCAAAGTTCTTGCGACTGCCGCGCTGTTTCCAGTAGCGACTGACGCACCACCCTGTGCTGGCCGAAAAGCACATCCGTTCTAGGACCAGCAAAATGGATGCAAGACCCACTCATCTTGGATGGCGTCGAAACTAGAAAATGGGTGGGTAGTGCTATTCGGTCAAGAAGTTTATCCCTTCATTCAGGTGGTTGGAGACCGATTGAAGGGGCTCTTGAGGTGATGGGAGCCGGAAACTGGCGCCAAACAACCCACATCTGGCACACACAATCTATCCGGTCTGGAGATAAGATACCGGAGACAGAGGTTATTTTCCCCTGTGCCAGAGCGAGTGGACCGTCTAGTAGTTTGTGGAAGAAATTAGTGAAGATAGCTTGAGGGTTGGTGTGTTCCTCGACCAACACTATTTGCGGCCTGCCAGAAGTAATTGTGGTGCAAACCGCGCAGCACCGGGCGAGATGTGACTTTCCCGCTAGCTGGCGGCGCTACCGGCCGCGTCAACAGCGAAACCTGGCCCGACGATGTGCTCGAAAACTGGCCCCGCACCCCCTGCACCGTCCTTGATCCTATGGCCGGCACGGGCCAAACCGGCATGGCCGCCCTCGACCTGGGCCGCTCTGTGATTCTCAACGACCTTTCATCCGACTACTGCGATTTAATGCGAGAGCGGCTGTCCGTCTGGCCCAGTGACTTGGGCGGCCCGGCCAAAGCATCATCTACCGGCGCAAACAATTCCCCCTCGTTCAACTTGACCTGAGATTGGGATCATGGTATTCTACAAGCGGGGGAGGAACCATGGTCATTGTGCAATACCGCGACGTGGGGCACTATATCCGCGCGCGGAGCAGAGAACTAGGATACAAAAGTGACGCTGCCGTTGCCGACGCCATAGGCTTCAAACGCTCCTATCTCAGCGGCGTCATCAACGGTCAATTCAAACCCAGTACAAAGCGATGTTGGCAAATTGCCGAGTTCTTCGAGGACGATCCCAACATCATACTTGGACTGACCGGCCGCTACTCTCCGCCAGAAACCGACAATCCTGTCGTAAACGCCCTCGCTGGAATTGCATCCCGCCTCCCGCGCCACCAGCAACGCGATCTCCTCCGCTATGCCGATTACCTGAAAACCAAGACTCGCACTGACGTCCGCGAAACGTCCCCCGCTTACCACGCTGCCGACGCAGTTCTCTATGTCGAACTACCTGACGGCGCGAGCATAGAAATACCCCTCCCTACCTCCCTCACGGAAGAAGAAATAAAAAAGCGCGTCAGTGACGCGCTCGCCATCTAGTCCCTACCCCCTACTTCTTACTCCCTATCCCCGCAATTCCTGAATGATCGCCATCTGTCGCGCAAACGCATCTGACGTCATTCGCGGTATCAACTCCACCGTGTGCGCCTCCTCGTCCACCCGCACCCCCGCCAGCGGAAACGTCGTCTTTTGATCTCGATAATCGTTGGGCGTCAACGTCGCCTCGTGCGCCCGCCACTCCTGCACCTGAACCAATCCCCCCGGTGTGATCTCATCGAACGGCACGAATACCCCCGCCGGTGTCCACACCCCGCCGCGCACGATGAAACTACCAGAGATTTGAGGGTTGTCATTCTCGTCGAGCCACAAATCAACCGCTTCCAGTACCCGGTCCTCGTCCGTCGTGCCCGAGATCTGCAACGGCGCGCGCCGAAAGTATCCCCCCAGATCATCGATCACACCCTGGCTCACTCGGTCGCTGGTGCGCTGCACCTCGCCACCGCCATCCGTGTACACCCCGTACACTTTTTGCGCGCTCTCTCCCCAATCCCCGCCCCGCTCCAGATCCGCCCGCCTCGGCTTGACCACATACCGCACCGTCGTCACGTCAACCGTTTCCAAAAACAACCGCCGCCGGTCATCCATCGTCACGCCCCAGGCCAGCGGATTCCCGTCAGCGTCGCCAAACTGCACACACCACGCCAGCGCCTGCGCCGGTGTCATATCCGTGTCGAACGCGCACGGTTCCAATGCTCGCCCTGGCGCTTCAATCCGTCGCACATCGTCGCTCAGACCGTGGCCTGCTGTGCTGAGCAGTTCCGCCACGTCGTCCGCCACAACCTTGGCATCCAAAGTAGATACATCCACCGAATACGCCTTGACGTTGGTCAATTTGCCGTACACAGTGTCATCCTCGGCCGTACTTTCCCCAGCAGCCGTGCAATAAAAGCGTACCTCAAAATAGGTCGGGCTTCCCGACGTTGTCACGTCAATCGTGCCAGACGCCGTCGCCGTCGCCGACCACAACACCGCGCCATTGCTATCCCGCACCTCCAGCTTGCCCGGCCACGAGTCTGGCAACGCCAGATCGTAAGAAGCCGTGAGCCGTGTAGCCGTCTCTCCAAATGGGAACGTGTACCGCAGATACGTGTAATCGTTGGCTGCGTAATCCACCCCGCGCCTCGGCTTGAGATACAACCGCGAGTTCGCGTCCCAATCGAAACAATCCGGCCGAAAGCTGCCAGAGGGCGTCTCCGCGCTCCGCCAACGCGTCCAGCGCGTGTCACAATAGACGTGGTTGAATGTATCCGCGTTGGCCGTATGTACCCACCCCAGCGCCCATATCTCGATCTCGTCCCCCTGCTGCCTTGACCGCTCGAACACGCGCACGATCTGTCCGGAGAACAGCACTCGGAACGGCCCCTTGCGCATCACCACGGGGAACCCCTGGCCCAGGTCCGAGTAATCGAACCCCACCCGCCGCCGGCATCGCCAGGTCAGATAGCCAAAACCCGACCCGTCCGCGCCATAATGACCAAACCATTGTCGGCCTCGGTCATCGCTGAGGCGGTATTCACGACCAGACAATAGATTAGTAGTAATGATAACCGGATGCCAGGAAATAGCGATAGAGCCACGCTGGACGGGCTGGACGGGACATTGCTCGCCGTAACAAGTCTCTCCATACATCCAACTGCCGTAGGGCATTAGTCTCCTATGCGTTTACGAGCGGTGTGTTGTTGGTGAAGTAGCGGATGAAATCAAAAACGCCGATGGGGTTGGTCCAGTTGATTTGGTCAGCGTTCGGGCTCCAGTATGTGAATACCGATAGCCGTACCATCACCCCGGCTCCAAATGTGAAGACTTGTTCCTCTGGATATTCTCCGTCTGTGCCAGGAGCCCAGCTTTTGGCATCTCCTACCCATGCGGTGAAGATATTACCTGTTTTAGTTATCATTACATGGTCCTCGTTTCCTAGGGCCTGAAGCTCAGCAGTGGGCACGCCGCCAATACAAATTCGTCCATAAGAAAAGCCCGCTGGACTAAGTGCGGTTCGAGCCATCCAAATATAATTATCATCTTCGAACCCATCCGCGCCGCTCAAAAGAATGCCCGCCACGCCGTCATCCACATCCTCGAGGGCCGGCGGAGTTAGAAAACTCAGTTTTGCCACAATTTTACAATTCGCCGCCAACACCACTGTCTGACGTAGAATGGCTGCCTCTGCCTCCAGGCCATGTTCTTTATCATCATCCCGCCCAGGCTGTAATGCCATCATTCCTGTGTACATCGTGGCATCCCAGGTATCTTTCGCTGCCGCCACGCTCAACAAGTCAACCGTACCCGTTGCACAGTTGATTGCTGTCCACTTTACATCCAACGCGCCAGTTTCAAACTCATCGTCGTAGGCGCTTGGCGACTCCGGTTTCAGATCGGGCCGGTAAACGCGCGCAATCTCCTCCTGTATCGCGGCAATACTATCCTGCACCGCATTCATATCGGCAGAATCTATCTTGTCATCGGGGTCAAAATCTACGTGCTCCACAAATTCGTCAACGTCGTATGGCCAATCAGACATCACCTACCCCCTTCACACCGCCTTGGTCAACTGCTCGTACCACCACGCCCCACCCGTCACCACGCACAGCCAGACAGTCACGCCAGCGTCGTCATCGTCCACGACGCCAACAAAACCCTCGCCACGATCTGCCGGCGTGCCGAATGCGGCATCGAGCTCGGCATCGCCGGGCGGGCTACTCACGTCGTCAGTATTCACGGGCACGCGGCGGGCCACGTCGTGCATCGCGTTCCAATCTCGCCCGCTCCGCTCCCGCAATGCCCGCACTTCCAGCCACAGCAGATCCCGCTCATTCTCCAGCGTCTTCACCCGCTGCTCAACCGTTCCCGCCATCCCCTACCCCCTACTCCCTCTTACTCCCCAAACGGCGCGATCGTCCGCCAGATCGCCTTGCCCTCCAATGTGATCTCGTCCGCCGGAATCATCTTGTCCTGCAAGCTAGAGAGCTTCACCTCGTCGAACCGCCCTAGCGTGCTGATGCTCATCACCCCGCACTTGCCCGTCGTCAACGTCGCATCCTCCACCGTCGAGAGCAGATAGCCTCCATTGAACACGTCGTCATCGTCATCCAGGTTCGAGGCCGCCGTCGCGTACACCCGGAACGTGTCCCCCTTTGCGACCACCCCCACCACGTACCACGTATCCACCGCGCTCGTAAAGTCCGGGTTATCGAGCTGTGCAGGTGATCCATTGCTGTATTCTCTCACCAACAGCTTGTCGTTCGTTACGTCCAAAAGCGCAGTGTAGGTGTCCTCCACCCCCCCCTCCGCCCGCCACACGATGCCCACGTATCCCGCGTCCCGTTTTGCCATCACCCGCGCCCGGAAACGCACGTCGCCCGGTGTCGTCTCGTCAATCCGCGCCCCATTTACCACTCCGCTCTCCACATCCAGGCAGGCCAGCGTCGCGCCCGCGCCGGAGATGTCTTCAGTGATCGTCCATATTCCGGCGTTGGGCTGAAAGTCCCACTGCGAGCCGGTTGCGTTTGGTACAGCTGCGTTGTCGGGATCGGCTTTTTCGATGCGCACATAGTCATACCGTGCCCTGAAACCACTTGCGCTAGAGGTAGAATCAATATATATATGGATGTCATTGATGTTCGCCCAGTCACCCGATCCGTATTGAACACAATCTGACTTTTTCTTAATTAGAAAATTCCAACCGACTACCGTATCAGCAGGTAGCCACTGAGCATAATAACCATTGCCAGATGATGTTCGGAAGTTGACCCGAACATGACTCATATCTGTTTTATCATCTATATAAATCGCCGCGACCACGTAATCATCATTTGTGAACCGCCCCTCAATCTCAAGATCGAGACTAGCATCTAATGCCCTGAGAGCACCGGCGGCATCCGTCAATACCACTGTAAGACGGCGCCCCTTACTACCCTCTACAATGTAAGTTGTCTCCTCAAGCTGCTCTGCGGGTAGCGTTGTCCAAGTTTCATCAGTCTCAAAATCTGCAATGTCACCAATCCAACGATTACCCTTGTAGGTCTCAAAGCTATCTTCCAGTAAGATTAGACCCACCTCAGTTTGCACAAACACTAGCAGGTTATCCGCCGCCGGGTCCAGCATCATAAAGTCACCCCGCGCCGCCACCGCCAGCGCCCGCTTAAAGTCCCCGTCCGTTTGCGCCACCACGTGCGCCAGTTCCCGTATCAGCCCCTGCTTGTCTGGGAAATTCTCGATCAATAGCTCCTCGCTGGTCGAGACCCCGGACACGTTCGTCGCGCTGTCCACGTCCGCGCATTGCACGTCCAGCGCCGTCGGTTGTTTTTCGCTATCCCCCACGTAAACTAGCAATATCCCGTCCAGCCGGAACTCGCTCGTTCCGCTCGCTCGCGTCGAGTGCCACTCAATATAAGGTCCAGCATCGTATCCCCCCTCGGAATTACTCAACGGCACCGCCGGCAACTCAAACTCACCCGCATAGATCAACCCCCAGGATTGCAGCGCCTCCGCTTCCCAATCGGATGCTCCCTCCTGGATCACGTTGCCCACTACCACCTTGGCCTGATGCGTCCACTCCCCTGCAGCGCCCGCGTCATCGTATCCTACCCCAAACACTGCGAACCGCCCCTCGTGGTCGCCCGGATTGGCAATCGTGAATCTCAACCCCTGCGCCTGTCCGTTCGCATCCGCGCTAGGCAAGCAGCGCATGTACGCCCCATCCCCCCGGTCGCCGTCCGCCACCTCTGTCCACGCCACGCTCGGGTAGATAACACTCGCGTCTTCCGCCTCGTAGATATTGGCGAAATTCGCCAACGTACCCTCGTCCCGCTTAAAGATGATCAGCCTCCCCAGGTATTGCCCGCTCCCCGGCTGCGCCAGGATGCGCACCAACGCCGGCATCGTCCCCTTCAAGTCGGCTGCGTCAATCGTCACCCGATTCGTCTGCGCCGGACTGTCATCCACCCAATTCTGGATCGTCGCCGTCAGGTCAGAGATGGTCTCTGGATTGTCCGGGTCGCTCGTGGCGATGGGCTGCGTCATAAACTCCACCTCCACGCACAGCGTGTACTTTCCGTCGCTCCTTGGTCCCGCATCCCATCGGTTGCCGGGCATATCCAGCAATCTTGGCGGCCGGCTGCGCACGTAATGATAGAACGTAGAGAGCACCCCTGCCCCAATCCCGTCCGGCTTGTACTCGATTGTCCCCCCAGACCTGTTGAGCAACGCCATTTGCAAATCGTTGTACGCGCTTACCATCTCCGCGCGCGTATCCTCCTTGATCACCACCTGGAACGGCACGGGCGCCAGCGGCCCGTACTCGCTCACTGCCTCCCCACCCTCCCCTGGCGGCGCCTGGTCGTAGACGATCTGCCACCGCAGCTCCTCGTTGAAATCCAACGTCTGCAATGGTACGATATACGGCGTAGTCCCCGCGTATGGCTCAGACGCCGCCAACCCCATCGTCAAATCGCTCGCCCCGTTGGGATGAATTATCAGTGTGCTTTCTGTTCCACCAGGCATCTCACCCTCCCCACACAGCCCACAGATCAAGGGCAGGAATAATACGAACCTCAGAATCTTGGCCCCGTTCATCATGTCCCCATTCCCCCTTTGCTCTTTTGTTCATAACGTCACACCCCCGCCGTCCTCGCTACCATCGAAGCCCGTAGCGTGTTCCGGTCGAGTTCCCTGCGTACCCCCAATGCGTCCCGACCATCTCTCACGTTCGGGAACACTACGTCACCGAATTGCTGAGTGATCGTGGCGCCTGTTCCTACTGCGCCGGCCGCATCCAGCATCCGTTGGGTGCGCGCTAATTCCATTTGCAGCGCCCCCATCACCGGCGAGAAGTCTATCCCCGCCGCCAGGTTCTCCGCTATCGACCGCCCGCTATCCGCCAAACCGCGCAGCGGCGAGCGCGGGTCTTTCGGTTCGGACCAGGGGAAAAGGCCAGCCAGGCCCTCTAGTTTTCTCCTGACCGATTCCCAAAACTCGTCCCATCTGAGATTAAAGCCATCCTGCAAATTCTTTACGATAGCCTTGCCCACGTTCAGGAACCCGGCCAACCATTCCCCTGCCAGGATAGATGATGCCAACCCACTCAACTTGCCACCGATAAAAACTGCCATATCCCACACCGCGTTGGCGCCCTCTTTTATTTTGGCGACAATCTGGTACCCAATCTCCACCAGGCCCGCTGCCCACGAAGCTGCCTCCGCTATCGCCTTTGCCACGAACGAGGCTATCAAGCTCCCCATCCAGCTTTTGAGCGAGTTCGACCATGCAGGAATCTTGTTTTGCAAGAGGTCGATCCAAAACTGAATAATTCCCCCAAACCAGACCAGCAACTGCAAAGCCAAGATAGCGCGCCGTGCTATCAATCGCTGTAAATAATGTGCCCACACAGAGAGCATAACGCCCTCCAACCCCAACGACCAACTGTTGATTTCTGTGACCAGTAGGCCAATAGCTACACTGAACACTGTCGCGAGGAAGTCGCCGACCACCTCCGCCCATTCCTCGTGGTTCTCCTCGATGTAATCCAGGCCCGTTTGTATCCACTCCTCGATGACGGCGAGCAGCCCCTCCTCCTCGATTTGATTGGCAATGTCAAAGATGTCCTGCAAAAAGCCGGCAAAGTCGATTCCCGTCGCGTCGCTCAAGTACAGGGCAATGCTCATTAGTTTTTTGTCTATCGGCAGCGCCAAGAATTCCTTGAACCGCGCGATCCACCTGACCACATTCTCCCGCATCGCCGCGAATTCCGGCGTCATCTCGCCCAATCCCACGCTGAGAGTGTCGAGGCCGGCGGCTGCATCACCCAAATCGCCCAGCCCCATCGCTTCGATGAGACCTTCTCCGCCACCGCCTACATCCGCGCCGCCGGCCGCCTTATCCATCGCGTCGCCGAGCTTGTCCAGTACATCGACCAATTGCTGTTGCAGATCCACGCTCTCCTGCTGCATCGCCAGATACTCGCTCTGCCAGTCCAGTTCCTCTTTGGCCGCGTTGGCCGCGTCTTCTGCTATCTGGAGCTTTTGCTTGAGATGAGCAGGGATAAAGCCTTTAGCCTCGGCGTCCGCTACCTCCGCGTGTACCTTTGAGAGATCGTCCAACGCTTGGCGGTGTTCCAACTGCAACCGCAGGAACTTGACGTACTCCTCGCTCCCCTCCCCCAGCGTCTCCGCGATTTGCCCCAGCGTGCTCTCGCTGATCTCGCCCGTCTTGCGGAATTCGCTGATCAGTCCCGCTACCTGCTCTCGCACTTGTCCAAAGATTTGCCCGAACTCGACCTCGTCCAGGTCACCCGCCTGCACCGCCCCCTCCAGTGCGCTTCGGATCGGCGACAACGCCTCACGCATCATGCCAAAGTCCGCCAGGGCAAACGACTGCAAGAACGTGTTCATCACGCCCTTGCCCCACTCTGCGATCTTGGAAAGCGGGCCTTCCTTTGGCGGCGACCCCGGGGCCAGGAACCGGCCCAACACATTGCCGATCATCTGCGCCGCCTTGACCAGTATCGTCTGTGCCGCCTTGGTGATGCCATTCGCCACGTTGACGACTAGATTCCAGCCCCACACCAGCGCCTTGCTGACGTACTTGTCGAAAACGAGGGCAACGAGCGTCAGTCCATCAATCGCCGCATCCTCCAAAGAGGAGAACGCCCGCAGACCTTCGCCGCGCAGCAGTCGGTTGATCGTGTCCAGCCAGGCCGAGATATAATTCCCCGCCACATTGAACGCATCCATCAGCGTGTCAAACATCCCGCTCAAGTCTATCGAGCGGATCAGGGCAGCCAGTTTTTCAAACACTGGCTGCAAGAGCGTCGTGACCGAGTTCCATATCCGTTTTGCTTGCAGGGCAATGTGCTCCCCCCACATCCGCGCCAGCGCGATCAATTCATTCAACCGTGGCGCGATCTTTTTCCACGTCTCCTCGATCGCTGTCCGTATCCCGCCCCAGTCCTTTTTCCACGCCAGCGCCAGCAGCGCCCCCGCTCCGATCAGCACGCCGATCACCGCCGCCGCGGCCGCCAGCACCGGCAAAAGCGGCGACATAGCCGCAAACACTGCTCCGATCCCAGAGATGATCATTGGCAAGGCGGCCATCAGGCCGGCCACCACAGCCAACACTGCGCTGAGACCCGTGCCAAACAGCACCATCATCGCCAATGCCTGCTGCACCCCCTCCGGCAATTTTTCAAACCACTTGAGGAGTTGGGCTAGTAAATCCACAGCCATCCCGATAATAGGCAAGAAATGCTTGCCAAACGAGGCTTTTGCTTCCTCCAACAGCCGGGGGATAGACGTGATGCGCTTGCCCACCACGCCCATCGCTTCGCTGTAGACGCCCGTCACTCGCGCTCCCTCGCCGAGCACAAACTGTAGCATCTTGCTGCGTTTCGCCGTGGAGTCGGTGGAATTGGAGAGGTCTCCGAGGATCTGATTTGTCGTGGCGACGATCCCATACTGGCGTAAGAGCCGCGGTTGCAGCGAGGTGACCGCCTTCATCAGGTTGCCAAACGTCTCGGACGAGTTCTCCCCGGCAATGACCGCCAGGTCTTGCGCCGTGCGGGCCAGATTCGTCGCCTCGGCCAGGTCCAGTTGGCTCTGCACCATCCGCGTCAGGCCCAACCTGGCCTGGCTCGTCGTGATCCCCAGCCCCTTGACCTGCTCCGTCAGCGCATCCAGTTCGGCGCGACTGTACCCGGCGTTCTCGCCTACCACGTATAGCGAGAGCGCGAGTACCTCATTCCGCATCGCCACCCGCGCCGTGGATTGTATCAGCTTGCCGCCGGCCGCCGCCAACCCGCCGAACACCACGCCCAAGAATCGGCCCGCCTTGGCGGTCTGATCCAGCCGCGCCGTGAGCTGCTGGGCTTTTTCCTCCGCCCTCCTCATCTGGTCAGCGGCTTGCCCAATCTGATCCTTGTTCTGCCGCAGGTACCGCCCCAGGCCGCTCCACGCCTTCTGGACGCGCCGAATCGCCTCCTCACCGCTCTTAGAGTCGCCCGTTATTCTCAGTACCAGTTCTTCGACCGCTGATGTCATTCAACCTCACACACTCAATAATAAAAAGCGGGGATCCCCTCCTCAGAGAAGACCCCCCTTGGCCATCGCGGCTACCTCGGGGGAGGGTTGCTGCACCGCGTTGAACCCATCACATACGCCCGCCCTCGTTCGCCTCTTCAAACTTTTTCATCCAGGCGGGCAACCTGTCCTGCTCCGGCTGCCTCATTTTGAGAATCTCCTCGTAATCTGGCAAATCCGGCAAATCCCCCTTGCCAAGTGCTTGCACCAATGCTCGCCCTACTCCCGTCTGCGTAGCCGCGATCAATTCCGTCGTCCGCCGCCACCTCGCCTCCGCCACCCGCTCGTACTCAGCGAACAGCCAGGCGACCGGTTTTCGTGCGACCGCCTCATCAGGCCAGCGCCGGAACGTCGCCACCTCCCAGGCCAGCGTCTCCAGCAGCTGCACCAACGACCTGCTGAACGAGACTAGCCAGCCGAATCGTCCGCGCTCTCCTCGCTCTCCTCCGTCTCCGGGGCGAACAGTTCCACTATCCCGCTCAGCCCTTCGATGCCTGCTAAAAAAGCCTGCACCGCCTGGATCAGGTCGTCAGAGAGCCTGAGATTGATAAAGAATGCCTCGATCAGCGGCGTAACTTGTAGGCCCTCTTCCTGGAGCCACTTGCGGCCCTTTCCGTCGTCTTCAAATTGCAGCACCGCCGAACCCAGCTTGAGCAGGTCGTGCTCGCTCAGCACCGCCAGCAACCCAAACGCAACAGAGACGGCGCCGGAAAGCAGCGCCGAGATCATCCCTTCGCCCGTGAACTCTGCGTCCCCGGTGAACGGCCCGCTCGCCTTGCCCGCTCGCACACCCAGACTGCCGATCACGTTCAAGATGCGGATCACTACGCTAGTGGACGGTTCACTCAGCACGAACTCGCGCCCGTGCATCACGACAGTATTTTCAGTGTCTTTGCTCATAATCCTCCCCCATCATCAGATTAACGCCCCTATGCTCCACAGCCCCCTCTCCCCCGCGCGCCTGCGGGGGAGAGGGTAAATGTAGGAGAGGGCTAGTCTTCCTCGAAAATCTTGCCAAACTGCCCGCTGCCCTCGCTGATCGTCTCGTCAGCGTTCAGTTTCAGCTTCAGCGGCATCCCGGTCGCCTCGCCGGCCTGCAACGCCATCTCCGAGCCGTCAACTTGCGGGATCGTCGAGCGGAAGACGTAGGCCCGCAGCTTACCGCTCTTGGGGTCCTCCTGGATAAAGGCCGCCATCCGCTCCGTAAAGCTCGAGGGCGCGTCCAGGTCGAGCGCATGCTGCGCCACGTGAGTACCATCCGCGGAAAACGCTCGCAATGTGCCGCCCTCCCAGGATTTCTGGATAGTCTCCAGGTCGGTGTGCAACAACGTTGCCTCGGATTCCATAGACCAATTCTCAGGCTCGCCCTCGTCCAAATTGGTCGTGCGTTGATCCAGAGGGATGCCCTCACTGAGATCCGCCTCGCGCTTGATCTTCATTCCATCCTCAGTGGTTGGCCCCAAGTCATCCCACCCCGTCGCCAGCGCGTATGCAGTAGCGCCAGCGTCGGCCGGGCTGGCCGGTTGCATGATGCTCTCCAGCCGCCCCGGAAACGACGTCAGCTGGTCCGGGTCGCTGACTATAAATCGGCCAGCGCCTTTGTAGACCTTTGAGCGTGTTACCGTGATATTGTCAATCATATATGCTGTCATCTTTCACCTCCGTAGGGGCGAGGCGTTGCCTCGCCTAATTACGTGCTATGTTTTCACGCCAGCCACGCTACCCGCCGCGCGATGCGGCCCAGCGACATTCCCATCTGCGGACTCATCGCGTCCGCCGTCACCGCGACGAACGGGTCGGGCAACGTGCCTGGATGCCACACCTCGTAAGCGAATCTGTGCTCGCCCGTACCCTTGTCGATCCAGTGCAGTGGATACCCTTTCGCCACCTGCTCCGCCGCTCCACCCTTGGGAATCAAGTGGCCTGGCGTCCCCTCGGTCAGGAACGGCAGCAGAAAAGCGTGCTTTCCCCGCACGTAAATTGTCAAAGTGGTTTGGCTGCCCCGCTCGTCCGTGCGGTACGCGATTCCCTGCGCAAACTCTCCCGTATCTTCGGGAGCATAATGCCGTAATGTGGAAACCGCCGTCCGGCCCAGTCTCCGCATTTCCTCCCGCTTCGCCCGTTGGAGCTCCTCCGTTCGCCTGGCAAAACGGCCGGCTATATCCCTATAGCCCAGCGCCTCCAGCTTGAGCAATTGCGCCACTAGCCGCCCTCCAGCATCACCGTCACCCGCCCGGCCTGGATAAAGTCCACGTTCGTCTCGATGAACATGTCCGCATTGGTTGTTTTGGCGTGCCGGCTAGCCTCACTCAGCTTGACCTCCGGCTCATAATCCTGCTGCTGGTAGCCATAGAGCACCCGTTCTCCCTGCAACACAGCGACGATGGCTTGAGCATATCGGTGCGTCCGCTTGTTGACCGTCTCCTCGTCGTCCGCCACCACAAAGTAATCAACGAACGCCGTGATCGTCCGCTCCTGGTATCCCCAGCGCGAGGGCCTCTCCTCCGGCGTCCGCAGCGCCACAATCGTCGCCACGAAGGGGAACTCGGACGATTCCATCTCCAACACCGTCGGCTTGTGCCCCTCGAACCAGGTCACCGGGTCCGCCAAAGTCACCGGGTCGCTTGCGGCCCATTCCGTCTCGACCGTATCCAGTGCGCCCGGTAGCGCCGCCTGCAGCCGCGCCAACAACGCCTTTCCTACGTGCTCTGCGTCGTAGGTCATCAGATCACCACGGCCCCCGGCCCATCGCCCGCGCCAGAGGGTCGACCGCCAGGCCGGCCACGCTTACCGCCGGCACGTCGTCCTCCACCTCCGCGCTGCTGATCGCGTCCAGCGCCGCCTGCTTGCCTGCCGCCAGCGCCGCCTCCAGTTCGGACTTTAGCTTGTTAAGGTTTGTGATCAGGTTATAGTACGTGATCGTCGCGTTCTCTTTGGCGTCAGATACCCGCCGCTTGAGTTGGTAGTAATCCTTTGCCAGCGGGATCAGATACACCACCGCCTGGTCCGCGATCCAGTACGCGGCTACTTCCGGGATGTCAGTTTCAGAGGGGACGGTAGCGCCGCCATACAGCGCCCGCTTGGCCCGCGCCATCGCCAAATCTTTCTGCGTGGCATAATCCACACCGGCCGGCGCAGCATCGGCGGCATCCGCCAACAGAATTGTCTCCGTTGCCGGCCACACGCTCGTTACTTGGGCAGAAATATCGACTGCCACTTTTTACTCCTCGCTATCGGCGTGATCCTCGGATGCTTCCTTGGCATCACTCGCGACCGCTTCCTCAGCGTCAGCCTTGACTATTTTAAGATGCGGGTGCTTCCCGGCCTTGACCATTTTCTGCACCGGCTTGGGCAGATCAGTGAAAGGGATCAGCTCCCCCTCGTTCCACACGCGAGCGCATACTGTCAGCCCCCGCAACATCACCTTTACGTACTGCATATTCCTCCCCCTTCCGTTAGAACGGATTCGCCGGGCCGGATAGGGACGAGGCACCCTCGTCCCTATTGACCGGCCGGGCAGTCATCGAGTCTAGTAAACCCGCGCGTACACGAACCCCGCCGGATAGTTCATCACCGGGAAGCGTGCCGTCGAAACGCGGAGATTCTTGGCCTTTTGCTCTTTGTTGATGTAGATGTCGGCCTGCGCGCCGGGATTGCGTGCCACGACCAGATCGTCGCCCCGCACCTGCACCACCGGCCCGTCGTACATTTCCATCAGAGGTACACCGTTGACCACGTAAGGCGCGGTGATCAGCACGTATCCGTCAGGAATGTAGCGGTATTTGGTGGTGGAGCTGGCCTCCAACTTGTAGAAATCGTTGACGATCTTGATCTGGGCGATCTCCAGTATCTCAACTATCTCCGGCAGACGCGGCGTGATGACACGCGGGTTGGTGGCGCTCAGTTCGGCCCTGATCCCGGTATTCTTCTTGAGATAGCGCCAGGTCGCCTTGCTCAAGTGCATCATGCACTCGCCCGATTCCATCCCCAAATCATCCTCGATCAGCTTTGTCCAGGTGTAGACGTCCGTGAGGATGTCGGTTGCCGCGAGATTCCACCCGGCTGCCGCCGTCGGCAGATGACTGCCGGAAAAGTCGTCGTTGTCGCCGCTGGCGTCCAGGTCATAGTCAACCGTGATCGCCCCCCCGTCCGGGTACGTGATCGTTAACTCATCTCGCGCCGCCATGTACGCCATCCACTTGGTGCGCTGGATGTTGCGCTGGCGGAGTTGCGCGCCGAGTTTGACGATATCGCGCGCGGCCCCCTCGGCCACACTCACGTCCGGCGATTCGAGCGCGATCAAGTCGGTAGCAGAGAGCACGTGCTTCTCGCTGATCGCCACCAATTCCAGATACCGCTCCTCTATCGTGCCCCCGCCCTTGACGATGGGCGTATTGGCGTTATCGGCGTGGAATTGAGCCAGGCCGGCCGGGTCAAATTCCCGCGTCGCCACCTTGATCTTGCGCTGCATCGTCGGATACAGCGGGGCGAACGGCACGTCATAGATCGCCGGTTCCTCTACCTTCTTCTCGATCAAGCGCGTCAGCACGTGCGAACGCTTGATGTCACTTGGGTGCAGATATTCGTCTGCCATCGTTACCTCCTCACAAGAAATTCTTATGGGGACAACCCTCGTGGGTGCCCCCTGCTAATCGTCGAACGTGCACTGCGGGAAAGCAGCCTTCAGGCTGGTCAGTGGCGTCCCGTGCAGGCTAACGCCGCCTGGGGTCAACTCGCTCTTGTCGAACACGCACATCGAGTACAGTCCCTCGACCGCCTTGTCGAACAGCGTGACGTCGTGTCCCACCAGCGTAATTGCCGCCGCGTCTTCGTCCAGCGATTCCCGCCCATCCGAGGCCGTCTTGAGATACGGGCCGTACATATCGGCCCCCAGGCCACTGGTGATCTTGCACAGGAGCGTCCCCCCTGCTACCAGCCGGCGGGTGTCGTCGTCCAACGCCACCGTGCTGGCGTAGACTACCACCGACTTTGCCACCTCCGCGCCGGTCTGGAACTTGAGCGGACGTGGGCGGTCTTGCGTGTTACTGGCTGTATATGGTTGTGCCATCGTTTTACCTCCTGCTGTCTCTTCTTGCTGTCTCTCAGCCGCGCTACAAAATGCGCTTGCCTAACTCATCAACTTGCTCGTCGCTTGGCTCGGCGTCCGCGCCGAGCAGCGTGGGATCGTTGTGCCCCTTCGATCCTGTCGGCGCATTGTTGGCGTCCAGCGCCATCCGGCCATCGGCCGGGATCGCGTTGACGATCTCGAGGAGCACCGCGTCCAACTCGGCCTGGCCCTCGCCGTTGGCGCTCATCGCCAATCCCGCCGGCCACTCCTTCAGCGCCTTCTCCACCGCCGCGCATACCACCGGATAATGGCGATGCCCTTCGACCTGCACCACGCTGGCGTGTTCCTCGCTCGCCTCGAGCGCCCGTACCACCTGCGTGATCTCCAGGTCGCGCGCCTTCTGCCGCACATTGTCCCGCTCGGCGACCATTGCCTCCACGTCGGCGACGCTCAACGCCAACCCCTTGAATTCCTCCAAAGTCGCGACGTCCTCCGCGCTCAACGTGAGCGCTCCCTCTTGCGGGCCTTGCAAACCTTTGCCATTCTTTTTCATCTTGTTCACCTCCTCAGTTTTTTGCTGATAAAATTGCACCAAACAACGCCCCTCGCCGCTGCTCGCCCCCACTGGCAGCGCATCGCCGAATGGGGCTAGGTCTTGCGCTAAAGGGGCGTTGGTCAACAGCACATGCTCCAATATCCACCCGAATTTTTCTCCGCTCGTCGGGTGAAACACGCTCGGTTGCAGATACACAGAAACGTCGGCGATACTGCCCACGCCGACGCCGTATTCCACATTCGAATCAGTGAATTTGAACCCGCCAAACAACCGGTCGCCAATCAGCTTGAGCTTTTCGACGAACCCCCGGTTTGATTCTGCCGGCACTAGGCCTGCCTCATGGTGGCTATCTGTTGGCACTGAGATCAGCTTGGGCAATCCTGCCTGCCACGCCCGGAACACCTCTTTGATCATATCGGCAGTGCATTCGACTTCCCGGCCCGAGTCACTCTTGAACCACTTGCCCGGGTGGATGATCTCCTTCCAGGTTAGTTCGTCGTCGCCCTCGTCTGCCTCGTCCCCGGCTCCCAGCCGTGTCGAGAAAGCGTGCAGCATCACCGGCGCGCCGTCAACCTTGCGTACCCACTGCTCGTCAACCGGGGTCGCATCGCCCAGCGCCACTTGGTCGTTTTCGTCAATTTGGTACGTCGCGGCGTATCGTTCGCCCTCTACCTCAAAAATGACCACGGTCTCACCCATCTCGACGATCCAGGGGTATTCCTTTATCCCCTCAGAGTCGACCTTGCCGTATTGGTCATCCAGAGCCTGCTCCACCAGCCGCCGAATCTCGCCGAACCCGCGCAGCCCCACTCCCTGTTGTTGGAGCGGGGCGCTGCCTCGCCCTCCACCCAACGCCCGCACAATCGGCCCCACGACCGCCTGCAAGATGGAAACTACACTCAACTCCGCAGGCTTCTTTTCCATTGCCTTTTCCACCCACGCCCGTGCCTCTTCTTCCTTGAAGTAGGCCGGCTCGAACGCAAACGCCATGATGGATTGCTGCCCGTCGCTCCACAGCGGATAGATGCCGCTCCCAAAGTCACCCTCCAGTTCTCGCAAGTCATCCACATCATCCAGGGCTTGCTCGCCGGTCGGGATTACCACATACTTGCTCAAGTCTTTCAGATCAACCATTCGCCCCCTCCTCCGTCAGCATCAGCCCCGCGAGCAGGCAATTGTTCTGTACCCGCAGATGCTCGTTTTCTTTTACCAGCTCCGCAATGCGCCTGTCCTGTTCCGCGATCTTTCCGTCCTGTTCGGAGATGCGGTTTTGCGCCAGTTCCAGATCACCCCGCAGCCGGCCTGTCTCCCGCTCCTGTCTCCCCGACCGCTCCCTCATCTCCTCGCGCAATTCGTCAATGAGCCGCGCCGCCGTGTTGGTGATCGTCTCCGCCACATCCGCTTTGGCCTTTCCGGCCTCCGCCTTAGCCTTTGCAACCTCCCCTTTGGCCCTCGTCCTGGCCGCCAGATACGCGAACACCGCCGGCACCAATCCCACCAGGAGCGGCACAATCACGGATGTTGTAATGTCCAAAGAGACCTCCTGGAAACAAAAAAAGACGGAGACCCGTCCCCCCGTAGAAATATCCTACAGAGCGACCGGTCTCCGCCTTCTTGCGAATTTTTCCGCAAAAGCCAGACGACAGTGGCTTGAATTGATGCGCCTATGGCGTTTGCTTCACAAACCCACAGGCCGCTATTCTGTTGTTCAAACTATCATAATTTTAGCATAATACAGTGAGAATGTCAACTTATCCATTTAATGTATCCCTCTCGCTCGCCGCAGATTTATCATTTCCTCCCGTGATAATGCTCTCGACTGGCTCCTCCGGTGGCACCCGCGCCAGGGATACAATGCGTCCATTATGGACCTTGACCAGCCATAGGCCGTTTTGTGGCAACATCTGATACAATGCCAGGATGTTCACGTCCGGTGTCACTGTGACCCGTGCTCTCATAGAATTGTCCCTGGTTTCCCATCCGGTCCCGTTCGTACCGTTCCACCGGTATTTAGCGCGTGACATCGCCGATTGTACAGCGGTCGCATCCTGTCAATATGCTCACCCTGCGCGGTGCGGCCCAGGGCGCTGTGGCGCTGGATATTCTCAATTCGCCAACCCTCCCACACCAACATCTCCCAACCCATCGCATGGGCCTTGTGGGATAGGATCAAGTCCTCAAACCCATAGAGATGGCCATCCGTCAGCACATCGAAATACCCCACCGCATCCATGAACGCGCCCGTGTGCCACACGGCGTGACCAATCACCGGAAATACCAGGTGTAGGGGCGAGGCGTTGCCCCGCTTGAGGCCCGGCACGTGTATCGTTTCCAACAGCCGCCCATCCAGCACGCCGTCGTAGTACGCTCCCACCATCGCCACGGCCTGTCCGCGCGCCTGCCTGGCCTTGACCACCTCCCACATCTTGTCCGCCCACCCGGGAGTCAACATCCTCACGTCATTATCCAGCTTTATCACCGCCTGGCCCTGTGCCCGGTTGCACCGCAGCGCGAAATTCAGCGCCGCAGGGCATCCAATGTTGAGCGGCAATGGATAGAACGCACCCGCCCGCGCGTGTCTCAGGAACCACTCCTTGATGGCAATTGCCATCTCGTCGCTTGATCCGTTGTCCACGATCACCATCTCCACCAGGTGGAGATCAGTTGTTTCGGCCAGCGCCTCAAGCGTCGCCATCGTCTCCCGCTGCCGGCCGAACGTGGTCATCACCACTAGCGGTTTCATCGCCTCCCCCTTTTCTTTGTGATCTTGTATCTGCCATATCCCAACACCCCGCATAAATCAAACATCACCGCCCCCCCAGCCGCTCCCTGTACAAGCGCTCCGCCTGATCGTACCATTCATAGATCACGTGGTGATTGTTCACAAACCTGATCGTTTCGCCATCGCCCAGGTAATGCAGCCCCACCCCCTCGTCCACGATCAGATTGTGCCGGTACTTGCCGAATGAGGCAAAGTCCGTCCGGCTTGCCCGCCGCTCCACGATCTGGCGCAGCGACCGCCCGCTGTAATGTTTTTGCACCAGGTACTCACCGTGACACGCCCCTAATCCCGAGACGTCCCGCCCGTCCACCGTCACCGGCACGTTCCGCCGCTTCTGGACCTCCACGTCCCTCCGGTAGGCCAGGTCGGGGCGCGCCCGCCAGGCCACCATCGCCATGTGCCCGCACGTGTACCAGCGCCGCCGCTCCTGCACACTGACCCTCTCGTCCTCCAACAACAGCCCACACCGCACGTCATCCAGCGTCAGCCAAAACTCGCACTGCAACGCCCGGATGCACTTTGCCCCGGCCACCAGCGCCCTTCTAAACAATTCGCGTGGGTTCGGCTCCGGGTGATATATCTCGTCCACGTCCACCCGCCAGATCCAATCCGGCTTCAGCCCCATCGCCGCCGCGTGCGCGTGTTGCCGTAATCCCTCGTTGAACGTCTCGTTCACGTCCCCCGGGATCACGATAGCGCCCGCCTCCCGCGCCAGTTCGCAAGTTCCGTCGTCGGAGCTGCTATAGAGGACAAAATCATCCGCCCAGCGCAGCGCCTCCCGCACCCCCTCCGCCACTACGTCCGCCTCGTTCTTTGCTATTCCAATCGCTACGATCTTCACGTTCCCTTCCCCTTTTACTCCCTACTTCCTAACTGCGTGATTTCAACAAACCGTTCCATCTGCTCGCCAAACCTGCCAACGTCCTCCAGATACGCCCGGCGGAACGCCCCGACCGTCCTCTGCGCCGTTTCTATCTCGCCCAGCGATGGTCCCCAGGCCAGGCCGTGCAACCCACCCGGTAACGAGCCAAACTCATCACGCGAATAGTTCCCGCTCGGCATTACGACCGTGGAACAGCCGCACAGCCGCGCCTCCGCCGCCAGCATCGTGTAATCCGTATAGCTGTAGAAAATCCGGGCCGTCTGGAAAAGAGCCGCTACCCCAACCCGATCCTGGGGCCAGCCCATCGTGATCTCCCGCATCCCCCGCTCGTTGAGGATACGCGAAATACCGGTCTCCTTACCGACCCAGAAAACCTCCCCGCGCCGGTCGAGCTGGCGGTCGTAGAATGTGTCCATATCAATCACGGGCACCGTTAGCACGCCGGCCCACTCGCGCACGAACTTTGTCAACATCTTGCAGTAGCAAAATACGGTCTCCCGCTCATTAAACACAATGTCGCCACCGACAAAGCCAGGCCGGTTCAACACATACCGCACAACCCGTCCCGCATCCAGGGGGTTCCCCGCCTCCGCCTCCGGGTAGACGACGATCCCCTCCTCACATATCCATCGGCTCGTTTTCTCATCAGCCGTCGGCGTATTCAAACCGTCAGCAACGACAGGGGAGGTTACCCACGCCTCGTACCCGGCCTCATTGAGATAATGGCACAAATAATGCAACGCTCGCACACCAGCCGAGTTTTGCCTGTAATCACGCGATAGTATCAGGTATGGCCTCATTCCCCGAACTCCCTCACCAATCGCTCCGGCACGCCCGTGAGATACCGCATAAAATCCACCGGCGCTTTTTTCTCAAAATCGGTCGTCAGCGGCAAGCGTTCCACCCCCGCTAGGTCGCAGATCGTCGCTGCCGCCCAATCCGGCAGCCGGTACGTAGGCTGGCTGGACGTCAAATCCTCATAGTACACCGTCAAGTCCGCCATGTGCCCGAACTGGCGCTTGTACCCTCCGATCCTCTGCGCGGTGGCATTGAACCGCGTCTCGCTGAACTTGAAAACGGGGATCTCGCCGCCCCCTGGGTTCCTGCCCCGCCAGGTGTGCAATTCACCAGAAAAGTACAGCCGCAGCACGTTCCGCCGGATCAGATGTATCACCTTGACCTCGTCCCGCGCCAGCAGCGCCGCCACGTAGCGGTTGATCTGATTGTACTTTGTATCCAGGCATACCACCTCAAAGCCCCCGCACATCACCCTGTCAAGTATCTCCCACAACCGCTCGTCCGATCCCAGTATCTTGCCCCCGCCAAAGATCTCCCCCGTGTACTTGATCTCCGGGTGGCTTCCGATGCACGAACCCAAAAAATGCGTCCCCGACCGCTGGTGCGCCATCACTGCCATGATCTGCATTGCTCTATCCCCGATTCCACCGCCACCGCGTAGCGGAACTCACTTGGCGCACAGCGCATCCTCAAATTGCCGCACCTTTGGCCCCTCTCCGATCCACCGCGAGCGCAGTGTCTCGACCGCCATCTCAACCGCATGCTCATTGACGTATGGATAAAACATCACGATCTTGCGCTTTTTCATCTCGCCCCTCCCACCACGTACTCTGCCAGAATCGCCAAATGCTCTAGCCGAGCCATCAAACCAACGATCATCCCAACGCCAAATGTGCCCACTCCCAGCGTCAATGCCAGCAGACCGTACAGCACGAAAAAGCCATCACCAGACCGCACATATACCACACGGTACGGGCGATCTCCTTCTGTTTCCATCATCTTATTCCCCGATTCCGCTTCCGCGACCTTTTCACCATCTTCCTCTTGGCCTTCCGCGCGCGCACCGCCTGGGGACTGCGCTGTGTTATCCTGCTTGCCTCAAACACCGGGCGTTGACCCGCAAAGACTCTGACCAACCGTGCCGCTTGTTTCTCTAGGGCGGCCCGGATCTCCTCCACCTCTCTGCCTGGCGTCAACGGTTGCACACCCGATTCCGTGCCGTCATTGTGTATTTCTTGCATTGTCGTTCCCCTCTCCGCCCGCGTCCTCTTGATGAATCCAGCCAGCCTCCACAGCAGTATTACGCAGTATTCGTGCCAGTTGCGGGGACAAGCCAAACCGTCCCTCGTTTACCATTAGCGATTGCATAATGTAGCCAGTGTCATGCCGCTCACTGGCCGCTTTCCAATCACATAGCATCTCGACCAAGTCAATCAAGGTCATGTCATCAACGCCGTTCGTGTGGTGCTCGGGGTGATGACGGTTGTGCTTGTAATGATGGTCGAGCGCAGGGCCGAGATTTGTCAATGCCGCCCTGTACTCCTCGCTGCCATACTCCAATGTGGCAAGCTGCGGTGTGTACAGGTCAAAAATCTCTTTCTCTGGTGGATGCAGCTTGCTTCTGTCGTGGTTGAGGGCGCGTTTGCGCAATCGCAACATGAAATCGTCCACAAGCACATGGACTCTGCGAATATGTTTCAGTGTGTCAGCTTCACTATCATACATTGCCGCTCCCTCCCCTATTTCCTACTTCCTACTCCCTATTCTCCCCTTCATTTCCGCCAACCACGCCGCCTGCTCTGTCATATTCCGTCGCCTGTCCCCCAACGCCCAGTGCCACTTTTTAGCAAAGTACCGCTGATTGGCTTGTTTTACCTGGTCGAACTCGTCCCAGCCGCGTGCCTCCCCTACCTTGTACTGATTCGCCTTGAGGCTGCCGCTGCCATAGTGGATGTTGTCCACCGGGTAGACCCATACATCCAACCCCAAGTCGGCCCGCACCTGGAAGCATAGGTCGTCATCCTGCTTGTAGTACATCTTGTATCCCATATCAAATCGCAGCCCCGCCTCGAGCACCGGCCAACGTACCAGCGCAAACCCCAGCCCCACGCTCTCTCCCTCCACCGACTCCGCCGTTTTCATTTGCGTTTCGTGCAAATACCAGTTGCCGTTCCTGTCCAGGAACACCGCCGGCGCGCATACCGCATTAGGCCCATGCTCCATTCCCACGATCCCCACGCTCGGCCGCTCTGCCGTCCATTCCAGCACCTTCGAGAGCCACCCCTCCTCGTTGACCACCACGTCCGTGTTGATCATCACGATTTCGTGCGGTTCATCATTGCTCCAGAAACGGGCCACGTCAAACGCCAAATTGTGTCCTTCTATGCATCCCAGGTTGATCCTGCTACCCACGATGGCCGCCTGCAATCCTGCGAGACTATCTCTCCAACATAGATGCTCCGTTCCCCCCTCGGCTCCCGCAATGATGAAATTGCCAAAAGTGCGCCGAGCAAAGTCAAACAGTGCCGCAACATCTCCGTTTGCGCTGCCGTTATCCACAATGATCCACCGGTGAGCCTCCGGCGTCGTGGACTCTACCGATTCAATCATCTCCTTGAGCAAATCGGTCGTGTTCCAGTTCAGCGTCACAAAGTATGTGATCGGGCTCATAGTCGTATAACCTTTGTAGCCACCGCCTTAAATGACCAATCGAACTCGGCGAAATTCTCCAATGTCGCCACTGCCAGCACGCCCGCCAGCCTATCCAGCACCGGCCTGAACGTTTCCGGCCCGCGCCACTCGTAACGGCACACCTGGAACGGGAATCGCGGGTCGCAGCGCAAAGGGGCAACGCGATGATCCGGTATCACGTGCGCCATCAGGCCGCCTGGCCTGAGCACCCGCGCCATCTCTCGCATCGCCAGGTCAACGTCGTCCACAGATTGCAGAACATGGCTGCTCACCACCACGTCAAAGCTCCCGTCCGGGCAAGGCAGGGCGTGTACGTCCCAATCCTCGTCCCGCCATCGCGCTCTATCCGGGTTAGGGTCAATGTTCACTGCACCAGAGATAGGCCGCTCGCCACATCCTACGTGCAAGCAACGCCCCCGCGCGGCGTAACTTTCAATCCACGCCTGCTGAATCCGGTCAATTTTCTGCTGCTGCACCGATCTCCTCCAACAATTCCAGCCACATCATCGCCTGCCTCTCGTAGGAGTGCGACCACCAGACCTCGGCCTGCCAGGAGTCCGCCCGCTCACTAGGGGAAGGAAGGCGGAGTTTTTTCCAGTTCTGCAACAAGTAAGCATCAATGGCTTCAATCATACCCGTCAGGCTGGTCACGGTGATGCCATTATCGTGCAAATACACGTCCGAATTATCTGCGCTTTCATCCCACCAACCGGGCAAATCACCATACACCGCCCGGCTCGCCACCACTGGCACTCCCGCTGCTCCATACTGCAACGCCTTCAACGGGCTGCGGCACAAACTCGCCTCAATCCGATCTGTGCACCATGCCAGCCCCACGTCAAACGAAGTGATCAAGCGGCGTACCTCATCGAACCGCTTCATTGGTGTCAGTGGATGCACCGCCGTCCGCGCCGCCAACCGCTCCGGTAACAATGCCACTATCTCCGGTGCGCCGACCAGCGCCAGGTGTCCCCCCACCAGCTCCAGCGCCTCGTCGATCGCCCAAGCGATCTCTGACCAATCGTCCCAGTGATTCCCCGTCCCAAACCAACCTAGCACAGGCCCATCTAGCCCGTGCGCGGCCGGCACAATCGTATCCCACTCACCCTGCAATATGCAGTTGGGCAACACCCGAACGTCCGGCGCATCCTCCCCACCATCACTCAGCCATCGCCGTAGGTTACCCGCCAGCCGCTCCGTCGTGCACGTCACCACGTCGGCTAACCGCATTAATCGCTCGTGGAAATACAGCCGCGCCCTGGGCGTTCCTGCTCCCCGCTTGAAATAATCATCGTAACAGGGCCATGACGCCGGCAATCCAAGCAACCAGTCGTCCACGTCATAGACCACCAACTTGCCCCGATGCTTGAACTCGCGGGCAATGATCTCAATCGTTGGATCCGCATGCTGTTGCAGCCACAGTACGCCATATTCCTTTGCATCATCCGTGCTAGGGCCTCCAACGCAAAAGTCGTGCTCTGTGCGATAGCGTAGCACTGAGAACGGTGCGGTAACTCGGTAATAGAACGCGGCGTTGTCCCTGTAGGCTCCCAGAACTTTCATTCTACTCCTTACTCCCCAATCCCTACTTCCTACCACCCACCCTCCGCAAAAACCCGCCACTCTTTCCATATTTGAGCACCCGCCACCCCCGCCCCTCTAGCCGAAATGACCCGATCCATACCCCCCAGCGACGGTCGCCCACGTCAATCTTCCACCACAATCGGAGTCGATGAAAAGGCCAAAATAGAAACCGCCTGAAAGATGACAGGCTGAGAGGGTGAAACCCGGCCGCTACACTTCGCTGCCCAGCTCTTTTCCAGGCAAAGCCGCCACTCTTACGTTTATCTTTGTTAAATCTGATCTTGGGATAAATCATCCTACCATTGCCCTCCTTATCTTGATCCATTCCATCACCCCGTTTCGCTCGCATCGTCAACGCTGTGACCTCACGCTGCTCCCTTCATCGCCATTGCCACTGAGCGAGGGTCTCTGTTGCGATACCAACCATTGCCTATCCAGCGGGAGTCAGACACACCCTCGTCCGTGAGTAACCAGGGGCACATTGCGGTAAGCACCCCCTGTTGCTCCAGCCACTCGAACATCTCGACTGTCTTTTGCGCCCATTCCTCCTCCGAGTAAGCAGGCGACCAACCCAAATCTTCCATGTGCCCCGGCTCGTAACATCCGCCTTCGGTAGAGATGATCAGCAAGTCATCTACTCCGAATGTGGCCTGGAATACATCACGAACGACCTCGTAACCCCTGAGACACATATCGTCAATTCCCCACTCCCGATAAGGGTTGAAATCAAACAGCCTGAGAAAGGGGCTGGAATGTACGGCGATGCCAATCTTTTTCTGCCGCAGGAGATCAGTCACCTCCTGCCGACAGTGCTCGTCCAGTGCCGCGACCATCGCTCGCACCCAGACGACGGAGGAGAAACGCTCGTTGGTGCCATTCCTGTCGGTGGGAGCCATCGCTGGGAAGAGCGGCACGCCACCATACCCGATGATCTCCTGCGCGTCGGCCCACCAATCGAGCGCCACCCGCCCGACCAGGCCAGCGTCCTGCCAGGTCATTCGATCCTTCCACTCTGACTTCCACTCACAACTCAGATTGGGTTCATTGTCCGGCTCAAAGTATCGCACCCCGATCCCCACCAGGCCGGGAACTTGATTCATCAACCCACGATCCAGCCGGCCGGGATATTTCTCCCCCTGGTATAACCGGACGATAGGTGTGATATTCCTGGACAGCAGCGCCGACAGCCACTCGTGATCCATGCACAATGTCTTGAACCATTTGATCTCCATCGCGCCCAACTCGCCCAGCCAAAAGTCCCACCCCTCCCTCGGCGGGGGAGAGGTGATCGGTGAACCGTGAACTCCCCGGATCAGCCGTGTCGCTGGTGGTGGCGATGAGAGATCGAGCAGTATCCCGGGATCCGCGTACTCGCCATCAACAAACACATCAATGTGCAGGTGGTCGCCGGTAGATATGCCGGTACTACCTGGCCGTCCGAGCCTTTGACCGGCGTGTACCTGGTCACCCGCATTGACGTACACCCCATCCGCTGTCAGATGAGCGTACCTGATCAATACCTCTCTGCCATCGGGGGCGGTTGTCTGTACGCGCACTCTATACCCAAAACCGCCTCGGTTATTCTCATATCCTGCCGTGATGACGATCCCATCTGCGGCGCTCAGAATCTCGTCGCCCCACGCACTCCACGAGGAACGCAGATCCAGTCCACAGTGGGGGCGCGTCCGCCAGCTCTCAAACGCCCCAAATTCGCTCGTCGCCCGCATCGGTGTGTGAGTAGTCGGATACATCAGCCTAAAGCCAGCTTCCTTCAGACTGTATGCAGCGAGGCGGCCAGTGAGTTGGTAGTCCCGCTCAAAAAGCAAGGGCCAATACTCGACGCCGGGGTAGTATTTCTCAAAGAACCCGGCCAGCCCTACCCCACCCTCACCATCGCCCCATTCCTGCGGGGCAATCGCAATGACCCGCCGCATATCCAAGTCGCCAATGCCCGCATCGTCAGCGCTGGCACCGACAGTCCAACGCTCCCTATTCCAGACCGCACCTACTACCGTCTTGACAATATCTACCCCCGCACTCGGAGGCAACAACACATAGGTGCGATCATACTGCGCGCGGGGCTGCCCACGAACCTTGTCCGGTTCCACCGGAGGAGCGGGTGGCGTCGGAGGAGTGGGAGGAGTTGGCAGCGGCGTTATTGGCTCCTGGCCCGCGACGATTAGTTTCACGTTGTCCCAGTAGGCGTCGTTGTGTTGAAAGGCCCATATGGTTCGGCTGCGCAGAAATACTGTCACTGTGTCACTCTGTGCGGTCGCCTCTGCACTCAATTCTTGGCAGTAGCCGTTGTAAATGTGATAGCCCTCGCCCCAGATTACTGTGCTGGCAGATGGGTCGGTCCCGCCGGTCGGGTCGATCCCAACCCAAAAAGTAAAGTTGGGTTTGGCGTCAGTCTGTGGGTCGCCGGTGTCGTGGGGCAGGTTGTCACTCTCCGGCCATGCCACTACGTCCCATCCCGCTCCTTCACTCCATCGCCCATCGTGGGGGTGGAACTCTTCCAGTCCGTTACTCCAGGCGTGGGCATAGGCCGTCAATCGCAATTGCGCGCCGGGCGTGGTTTGCACTTGCTGGAGAAACCCGGCGTTGTGATTACGGAAACATGTGAACAACAACATTCCCTTTTGACCACTCCTCACGCGCCGGGGGTCATTTTGCTCCCACGCATCTCGCACTTCGGGCTGATCCCACGTGCCTGGCTGATGGAGAAACCACGTCAGCCAACCTGGGGGGGTAAAGATGTTGCCGATCTCTTTTTCTTGAGGACTTGCGCCCGTAGGGAAAATCAGGCAGCGGTGGCTTTTCTCATCACTCCAGTCAACTTCAAAGCCCGGGTTTTGTAAAAGGTTCATTAGCTTTCTCCTTCTTCTCTCAACACATTTTGCCACTCGGCTACACTCAACCGCACGTCCCACAGCGCCTCGACCTCGAGCACCCGTCTATTGGACTCTCTCCGCCGTTCCCGCGGATCGCACAGTCGTAGCACGTCCTCCATCGTCCGCGCTACTGGCATTCCCAGCGCCTGGGCAATGATGGTCTTGTTATCGCTCTTGTAGTTGAAAGGAGGCACGTCCGGGAGAGGATTCAGCAGCACGTCGTACTCGATCACCCGCCGCCAGAACTCGTCAAACGAGAGCGGATGATGCAGCGCCATTATCTCCAGCGATAGCCCCATCCCCTCGACAGCCGGCCCTATCTCGGTCAGTGCCCCCGCGTTTCGCTCGTATCCTGCCCACACTAGCTGCGGGATGAACGAGCGCGTCACTGTATGTCGACCGATCCCTCGCACCTCCTCCAAGTCCACCCGGTCGGGAATCACTCGAACCGGCAGCCACTGCGCCAGCCAATCCGCTATCGGCTGCGTCGTCGCTACCGCGAAATCAAACTGAGGTAACACACTCAACATCCGCCGCTCGTGCTCCGGCTCCAAAAAGTCAGGGTCGCACAGATCAAACGCCAACCGGCAATGCCCCCCATCCCGCCAACGCGCCACCGTTTTGATCCAGTAGCGCGTCTGTTCCACCAGGTACGCTTTCTGAAACACGTACAGATCATAACCCGCGAATCGCTGCGATCCGTCGTACACCTCCGCGCCGTCCCAGTATCGGCACACCCACTCTGCCCGGATACGAGCAGAACCGGAGGCGCGCGGCAGTCCATCGTAGTAACAGGGGATAAATAAGACGTTGCTCATAATATTTCCCCCAGCATCTCTAGCCAATCCTCTACAAACCTGTCCTTGTGAAAGAACCGCCGGGCCGCCTCCCGTCCCGCCTGTCCGATCTCCCACGCCATCCCTGGGTCGCGCAGCAACATTCTCAACGTATCCCGCGCCCCCTCGTAGGTGTGAGCGATGAATCCGGTCTGCCCGTGCTCAATGTACTCCTCCACATCGTTACCTGGCACTGTCACCACGCAGCACCCCGAGAGCATCGCCTCAGTACGCGCTCCCGGCATTGGAGCGCGCCGCGTGGGGGAAAAATAGATCAACGTCCGGGCCAGCATTGCCCGATAGCTGGCATAATCCTCCAGCCAGGGCCGATCTCCCCGCGTGCCATACCACACTAGAGGCGCATCCTGCTTCAGCCGTTCCACTAGCGGGATACCGTGATAGATGCGGCTGATCCAGCCCCCGGAGCAGATTGTCACGATCTCGCCACAGTTGCGTCGCTCTAGCGGCTCGCTCCAGAACTCGTCCACCTCGTACCCGTGGACAATGGCGCGGAACTGGGGCAACCCGTAGCGATCTAATAGCCCCTCCCCTCCATCCCATTCCGCCGCCGCCGCCGCCGAGTTGCACACCACCGGTAGATCACCCATCAATTGCAGCATCCGCTCCCTGTTCTCGCTGCTGTCCGGCGTGCCATGCACGATCACCACCTGCGGTATCTCCTGTGCGAGTCGCTTCATAATCCGATAGGGTATCGCTCGCAGGTTGTTCGAGGTGTCGCACCACTGATCCAGGTGCAAGAGCGCCAGATCGTACTCGTCGGGGTTGACCTGATCGGGGAGGATTCCACCGGCAAAATTCACCGGCATCGGCCTTTGCGCCTCGTTCCACATCACCGGCCTAAAGATCACATAAGTGAACTCGGCCGGCAGCGCGTGCAGCCGGTAAGAGTGAGCCTGATGCCATGCATAATCAAGGATGCGTAACTCTGTCATCAATCCGTCCCCCGAACCGGTGTATATTCCATCACGCCCTCTTCCACCTGCTGTGATCTCAACTGCGGCCATAACCACAGTGCCAGTCCCTTGCGCAATCTCCCCAACCGTCCTGTTGGTGGTGGCATCTTTTCCACGTTCACCACAAAACGCATCCGCGTCACGTACCACGTCAACCCAACACGACTCACATACTGGCCTTTGCCCCCGATGACGACCGCGCCATCTGGCACACCTATTCTCCCATCCACAGTAACGGGCAATCCTCCTCCGCCACCCGCTCCGGCATCGTGCGCCATCCGTGCGGGCAATTAGGATGATACGGCGGCGGGTTATTCGTCGCCTCGCGCAATGGCACCTCACCCCGAGCTACCCATCCCTGGCAGACCGGACAGACCGCCTCCACCGGCTCCAATACCGCCGTCCCAAACGCGCCATTGAACCGGTAAAAATCTGACTGCGCTATCGCCCGCGTGCTACCCTCGGTGTACTCGGCGATCTGGTACACCTTCCACTCATCGCGCTCTGCCTCCCACACCTGCAACCGCTTGGCGTAGACGTGTCGGTTCGCGGTTGGAACCTCCTCAAAAATACGCCGAATTGCCCCGCCCAGGCGATAGTTGTACGTATTGGCAATGCTCACCGCGTCCCGCTCGCACATCTCATTGAGCGCAGTTAGCACCGCGCCATTCTCCAACCTGGCGCTGCGCCCCGGGCACCCCACCCGCGCCGCCTGGATCATCAACTCGTCCTCGTATGCCCGCCGCCGCTGCTGCAATAACTCGGTGCGTATCCGATCCTCATCGAGCGGGTCGCGGCGCATCGCCAGGTGAACCAGCTTTTGAACATTGCTCATCTGTGCGACTAGCGCCGTCCAGTCAAGAGGCATCACTGCCCTCCATCTCCCGATCCGCCTCCACCGCTGCTGCCCACTCCTCGTCGCCTATCGCCAGCAGCCGTTTGATTCCCGCCTCGTTATCGAGTACTCTCTCGACCGCTTGGCGCGTTTCCTCTAGCGACTTTTCTCGCCGCTTCTTATCCTGCTCGTCCAAATCCTCAAGCGTTGGTCGCTTGTCGCTCATAGCCACGCCACCGGGTCGAATGTCTTGCCGCAGCCCTGACACACACACAGTCCGCCGTGATCGTCATACCGCTCCGCCCCATCGTGCCCACACAATGGACACGCCACGGAAATGATCCGGCTCGTGTGCCCCGCCGCTTCCAATCCCACCCCTCCGTCCTCCCCCGTTCCCCCGTCCTGGGCCACCACTGGCAGATCCAAGCGCCGCAGCGCCTCGACCAGATCAAACTCACCCGTGTCCGCGCCCATTTTCCCCAGCAGCACTTTGACGATCTCAAATAGCATCGTCCGGCTGTCCTGCTCCAGTTCCACCGTGCGCACCCGCACCCGAGGCGATCCCGGCGCAAAGTTGGCCCGCTCCACCGCCGGGAAAACGTAATCGTTGACGTGCCGGTCAATGTCCGCCGCATCCATCAGCAACAGTGTCTCTGCCAGTTTCGTCAACTTGTCCGCGCTCGTCGGCCCGCCCAAGTCTCCCCCCGTCACGTCCATGATCGCCTGCGGCGGTAGCAACATCCCCAGCGCGATCTTGTCGTCACACTGGTTCTCCATCTCGTGGAACTGTCCCACCCGGCTGCTGCTTTCCAGGAACTCGACCGTCCACTTTTTGACCGCTGCCAGTCGCTCGTCGCCCGATAGCTGATCCACCATCTTGTACACCGAAGATGGCACGGCCACCGTGGCTCCACTGCGCAACGAATCACCTGTACCCAGCGCGATTGCCTGATGGCTCTTACCTGCGCTATCCTTGCCCGGCGGATGCTCGACCTTTACCGCTGGGTTGGCATTCTTTTGCAGCCACACCAGATACAAGTCCCAGCCAAAGTTTTTGATCCACCAGTGCTTGTAGACGTTCTCCAGCCGGCCCGATCCCCCGTATGCCCCGAACGCCCGCGCCTGGCCCAAAGTCAGCCACAGCGAGTAGAACACGTCCACCGTGCCGTCCTGCGTCTCGATCCCCAGGAACTCACGTCCCTTGTTGTCAAATTTGGGGGACGTCCCCACCGGATACACCGCGTCGAATCCCCGCACGATGTAGGGCGTGGCCGCCGCCGTCCACACTGGCGCGGCCTCGATCTCGGATGGCTGCGGTCGCTCGAACGCGAACCGCTTGATCAGCCCGCACGATCCCAGCGCCACCGCCATCGCGGCCTGGAGTATGAACTCTTGCTCCCAGCGCCGAAACATAGCCTCAAAGAAGCGCCGCTTGGGCTCGTCCACGCACTCAATCACTCGCTTGGCCTTGACCAGCGTCGCCCCAATAAACCCCATCGTCATAGCAATGACGGGGTCGCGCAACATCTCCAGTTTGGTATGCGCCGGTATGTTTTGCGCTGATTGCAGCCGCCCGTACCGCCGCTCCGGGTCACCCAGCCAATAGCCATACGTGCCCCAGAACTGGTGCTGCACCCCCGGCGCCGACGTCCGTGGAGTCTCCGCCGCCGTTTGCTCCTGTGGCGTTTTTCCTACTTGGTATGTTGGTTTTTGCTTCATTTATTCATCCCCGATCCCTCCCCCTACTCCCTACTACAGCCTCCCCCTCATCGAGCCCGGCATATAATACTGCCCCTTGCCCGCCGCCGGCGTTTCCTCGCCCCCACCCTCATCCTCCGCCTGGCCCGGGTTCGGCGGCAGTACACTCATCGCCACCTCACAGAACAACTTGGCATGGTGCAGGTGATCCGCCTTGCCCGTCTGTGGAAAATGATAGACCGTGCTCCCATCGTTCCTCACCCGTTTCCCCTTGATGCTCGCTGTGAGGTGCTCCACCAGGTCGGGGATCATCTCCCAATCGGCCGGCAGCTCATCGATTCCCAATTCGATCTTGGCACTGGCTTCAGCCAACCCTTTTGTCCGCTCGATGACGACGACACCACGCTTTTTAACCCACCTCGCCATATCTGCATCAGGACTGTCCACTTCCAGTCCCAGCCAGACCTTGCCCCGGAATCTCGCCTGGAACTTTTTGTCTTCGCGCAGTTCCGGCCGGTCGTCCACTACGCACCGCTGCACCCCATATCGCACCATCAGCACGTCCAGGTCGGCCCAATCCGGCACGCTGCCGATGTCCACAGCCCGTTCCCGTCCGTCGAGTCGCCGCTCCTTGATCCAGTAATGAAGCTCCAGCCCCACGTCAACGCCCATTGCCGTCCACGTAGCCCGCACCGGGAACGTGGGATATGGTGGGGGAGACCCCGTGCTCGCACAGGCCGCGATCAACTCCCTAGTCAACCGCGCTCCCTTTGGCTCGTAAGGCAGCCCCATCCAACTGTTCCAGAACGCTTGCACCTCCACGTCCCGTCGAGCCTTACTTTGTTCCCATCCCTCGTCCAATTCGGCCCGCTCGCTGACCAGCTTGGGAATCCAAAAGCCGAGCACCTTGCGCTTCGGGTGACGCGCTATCCAGCGCGTCCGTTCCTGTGCCCACATCCCCACGCGCCCAATGATCTCTCCGCAGGAGGGGCATACGAGCCGGGCGTGTTTATCGTCGGCGACCGGCCCGCGTACCAGCTTCCAGTCCAGCCAATGCCACTCGCTACACTTCGCACACTGAATTTGAAGCTCGTGCTGAGTAGTGTCCAGGTACTCAAAATCTATACCGGTGTCGGGATAGGTAGGGGTGCTGAGATCGAGCTCCCACTTCAACCGGCTATCCCCCAACCGGTCGCGGATTAACGGCACTGCGGCCAATGGCACGCGGTCGAATTCGTCAATGATCGCCAAGTCGGCCGGCGCTTCGCTCAATTGCGCTGCTCGCTGCGGGTCCCCCTTTGGAACGCTGGTGCCTCGGATGTAGAGATTGAATCCGCCGACGAATGTCTTTAGGCCCACATTGTCGATGCGGGCCGCCATCCCAGCAATGTGCGGACTGGCACCCACAGCCGGATCGACCCTCGCGTGAGCAAAGTTGCCCGCCGTCGGGCCGGGCGGCAGCGCGTAGAACACCGACCCCCGCCCGTCCAATGTCCAAAATGACAGGTTGAGCGCCAATTCCGTCGCCCCAACTTGGGCGGCCTTGCGAATCACCACCCGCCCTCCGGGTTTCAGTTGACCAATAAGATTGTAAATGTGCTCCAGCCACGGATACTCTCGTAGCGAGAATCCTCTTATGCCGTTGCTCTCCTTGTCGCGAATGAACCGGGTTGCCTGTGTCCACTCAAGAAACGGAAGAACATCTTCATCACCGTCCGTTGTCTCCGCTGCTCGTTCAAGTTCATCTGCCAGATTCCACCACAGCGATGCGCTTAAACTCGGCACTGATGGCAGTAATGACTCTACGGTCATCGACATTATCCAATATCACCCGTTGTATCCGGGCCAGAAGCGCCAGCGCCTGCTCAGTCGTGATCATCTGCTGCATCTCCACCAATCGCTTGCGCTCACTCTCTACCAATTTGCGGCGCTGGTTGAGCAATGCAATGGTTTCGCCCCAGGTGGCATCTTCCTGCCCGCCCCCCTCGATGATGCTCTCAAATGTTTGTAGCGCCGTTGCAATCCCCTGTGCATCATTATTGCTCTGCGCTCGCTCCAGGCTGTCGTAGACTCCTCGTAATTGCGCCCAACCTCTTGGGCTTTCGCCCGTCTCTAGCCGCTGCAACAACTCAACTACCCGCACATCCACCAGTGCGATCTCGTCCCGCAACGCCAATAGCTCTGGATCGGCTCGCGCCTCTTCGTATCGCCCAACGAGCCGTCCCGGGAGATACTTGGAGTATCGTCCATGCTTGAAGCCTGGCGCCGCCACCCCCGCGAGACTTGCTCCTCCGTGTAGCCGACAACGCAACCCCTCATGCGCTACTGATTGCCGACAGGCCCGATCCTCCCCGCACTCTGGGCATTGCCACAGACCATATTCTGACCTGCTGTATCGGTGCCCGCATTTTCGGCACGTCTTTGTCCGCGCTCCGCAAGTAGCCATATCATAAGGTCACAGCACGCCCATGAGGTCATCGGGTAGCATACACAAAAGGGGCCGTCAAGTTGGGTGCATTTCAAACGATATACACGAAAAGGCCGCCCCTGCCGCAAACGCGGTCAGTGACGGCCCTGGGTTCCCGTCTCTAGTAAAATTATACCATTATCATTTAGAATCGTCAAATACTGTACAGTCCGACATTTTTACTGGATAGTTGTTGGTAGTTGGTCACATCATCGCCACGCACACGCCCGCAGCATCAGTCAGGGCATCCCGCAGCAGGCGTATCTCCGAGGGCCAGATGATGATAGCGTCATCGCACTCGGCCGTCTCCTTGCTGATCGGGTGCAGGGCGGGCGGATCGCCGTCGTGTGCTTCGATGGTCAGGTCGTCGGTCACGCGGATTGTTTCCATCACGCTGCTCCCTGGAAGACGCTCACGGGCCACGTTATGCCCACTTTGGCCGTGTCACTCGTATCACCACTCGTATCACCGTTTCTGGGTGCCCGTATCACCGTTTTTCTGCCTGTATCACCGCGTGTCACCCGTATCACCGTATCACCGTTTTGCGCGCCAGGGGTACACCCTGCCAGCTTTACCAACTCGTCGGTCACGTACCTGGGATCAGTCACACTCATCGGTTTGGAAAGCCAGCCTCGGTGCTGCCACACACGCGCGAGTTCTGTGAGTTTGCGCTTGCTGATGTCGTCCACGTGTGCCTCGTACAGCCTGCCGACCGTGAACGCCCCATTCAACTCTTCCACAGCATAGGCCACCAGCGCCCGCTCGACGTCGCTCAACACCGGCCCGGCGCTCGGTGTCACCGTCACCCACTCACCAACCGCCTCATCGGGCACGTAGGCTGCCTGTACCTTGCGCCACTTGCCGCCCGCGTTGGTGAGGGTCAGCCCAGTGCGCTTGATGCGCTCGGCTCCTGTGCGGTCGAGGATGATCCGGCTCTCTGTGCTATCGGTGACGCGAAACGCAACCCGCGCCGTGAGATTTGCCTTGACTTGACGGCTCAATACCTGGGCGTCGGGCCGCTGGGTTGCCAGTATCAAACTCACTCCGGAGGCGCGCCCCTTGCGGGCCAGTTTCACCAGGTCGGCCATCACGCC
>Ga0307928_10000244_pt1 | contig 39079 bp, 41 predicted proteins | sample AceLakmetagen232_FD_201815 | JGI IMG/M metagenome (GOLD analysis project Ga0307928, IMG submission 201815) | Saline water microbial communities from Ace Lake, Antarctica - #232 | ecosystem: Environmental > Aquatic > Non-marine Saline and Alkaline > Saline | place: Antarctica: Ace Lake...
CTACTTCTTCTAGTACTTCTAGTTCAACTTCAAGTTCTACTTCGTCAAGCACTTCTAGTTCTACTACGTGGACTTATTCTAGTTCTACTTCTTCAAGCACTTCAAGCTCTACTTCAAGTTCTACTTCTAGTTCTACTTCATCAAGTACTTCTAGTTCTACTTCATCAAGTACTTCAAGTTCTACTAGTTCCTCTAGTTCTAGTACTTCTAGTTCTACTTCATCAAGTACTTCGAGTTCTACTTCTTCTAGTACCTCAAGTTCTACTTCTAGTTCAACTAGCTCGTCTAGTTCTAGTACTTCAAGTTCTACTTCTTCAAGTACTTCGAGTTCTACTTCTTCAAGCACTTCTAGTTCAACTTCATCAAGTACTTCAAGCTCAACATCATCTAGTACTAGCAGCTCAACATCCTCAAGCACTTCTAGTTCTAGCTCTTCAACTTCTAGCTCTACCTCTTCAAGTACTAGCAGCTCAACATCATCTAGCACTACAAGCTCTACATCAAGCTCAACTTCTTCAAGCACTTCGAGTTCAACATCTTCTAGTACTACAAGCTCTACATCGAGCTCAACTTCTTCAAGCACTTCTAGTTCAACATCTTCTAGTACTACAAGCTCTACATCGAGCTCAACTTCTTCAAGCACTTCTAGTTCAACCTCTTCTAGCACCAGTAGTTCTACCTCGAGTTCAACATCTTCTAGTACTACAAGCTCTACATCGAGCTCAACTTCTTCAAGCACTTCTAGTTCAACCTCTTCTAGCACCAGTAGTTCTACCTCGAGTTCAACCTCTTCTAGCACCAGTAGTTCTACCTCGAGTTCAACATCTTCTAGTACTTCAATCATTAGTCATATAATAGAAGATTGGATCCCAGAAGGTTATGTTGGAATACTCTATGAACACGGTAGTCTTGACATAGATAGAAATACTATATTCTAATATAATTCATTATATAAATAGCGAACTTGTGTTATAATATTAGTAATTATGAAACATATGGATTTAACTGGCAAAAAATTTAATAGACTAGTTGTTGTTGATTTTTCTCATAAAGACAAAAATAATCATAAATGTTGGAAATGTGTATGTAGTTGTGGAAAAATAGTATTTCCAATAACAAGTTCTCTAAAAAGTGGTCATGTAAAAAGTTGTGGATGCTTATCTAACGAATGGAAACATAGAAACAAAACAACTCACGGCATGACAAATACTAGGTTCTATAGAATATGGAAAGGAATGATATATAGATGTATCAATAAAAACAATAACAATTATAAAAAATATGGAATGATTGGTATAAAAGTTTATGATAGATGGCATAAATTTGAAAATTTTAAGAATGATATGCTAGAAAATTATAAAAAACATGTAGAAAAATTTGGAGAAAAAGATACTAGTATTGATAGAATAGATACTAATGATAATTATAGATTAGATAACTGTAGATGGGCTACTAATAAAGAACAAGCAAATAATAAAAATAATAATAAATTTATAACATATAGTAGAAAAAATATGATTATTCAACAGCAGTCATAAATAATCGGCATTTCTAGTAAATGTTTAATTAAAAAATTAATAATTAGTGGGATATAGAAATATCATTTTCTACACCATTATTAAGGAGAATAAATATATTATAACATTAAAAGCAGATCAACGTCTATTAACAAAAAACGTTAAATTTTCTTATTTATCTACAAACTATGCTTCTGGCATATCAGATATTGTTGTAGTAAATAGTACTGGTTTTGCTGCGGATGACTATGTTTTGTTAGGTGGGTTTGGTCAGGAGACAACAGAAGTTTGCCAAATTGATTCAATTGTTTCTGCTACTCATACAATTACATTGAAAGTCGCAACAAAATTTTCTCATTCTCAGGATACGAAAATAACAATACTTAAGTACAATCAGGTTAGATTCTACCATACTGCTACTGCAACCTTTAGTGCCACTAGTCCAGTTACTGCTTATATCGATTTACAGGCAGATGAGTTTCTAACATTAGGATATGATACTACAAATACCACTGGTTTTGGTTGGTTTGTTTTTTACAATGAAACAACAGCAAAGGCCACTAGTGCTTCTAATGCTATCCCGTATGCTGATTTTAGCGAGAATTCAGTTAAGAAAATCTTTGATAGATTCTTCTCACAATTAAATAATAAAGAATTAAAGCTCATTACTAATGATGATGCTTTTTCTTGGTTAAATGAAGGATATACTATCGTTCAAAATGAATTAAACCTAATAAATGAGTCATATACTGTTCAAGCAGAGACTACTATTACAACAGTAAGTGGAACATCTGAATATAGTTTAGAAAGTAATTTCAATGAATTAATCAGTATTACCAATTCTAATGGTGATAAAATCGGATTTATTAATCTTGCTGATGTTCCTGGTAGTGATGATAATGGTGGCTATAGCATAGATACTGTTAAATATTTCCTTAGAGGATCAAATATAGGATTTTCTCCTGTTCCAAATGGAGCTAATGTTTTCTCTGTGTATTATAAGGCAAATCCAAGTGTACTTAATTCTTATTATGATTCAGTAGACTTGCCAAATAATAACTTTTATTGTCTTCTAAACTTTATGCTTTTTAAGGCCTCTGGAAAATTAGTAAAACCTAACCCAGGTCAGTACTTAGAATTATTTACTGCTGATATAGCAAGAATGAAACTTACTTCTCATAAGCAAAATGCTAATTTAGATAGCTTCGATATTAGTCCAACCAGTAATGTATAGATAAATGGCAACAGAAAAATCACAACTTAAACGTTTAGAGATAAGCAACTGGGAGGGTATAAATACTTTAGTCAGTCACGGCCTATCAAAGAAACAGGAATTAGAGTTTGCCAACAATGCTAGGTCGACTCTTATTGGTATTATAGAAAAGCGTAAGGGATACAGAAGGCTAGGTAGTGAAATTACTAGTACTGGAAACTTTGCTATATTCAATTTTCCTAATGATACTGCTACTGTTAAAAACTTCTTTAGAATTTCAACCGTAAGTGCAACTACTAGTATTTATTATATGATTACTACTCCAGTAGATAGTACATGGACTGCTCTTACTGGAAATGGAACTGGATTGAGTGCTTATACCTTCTCACACGTTATTTCAGAACACTCATTATTCTTAGTAAATGGAACTGACGCTAATAGATACATAGATGCTAATGGTACACAGGTTTATACAACAGCAGATATTGGAGATAGCACTACTCAATTTGATATTACTAATCCTACTGGAACTACTTTCAGATACACATATGATTCTACTGGCACCGATCCAAAGATAAGTGAGAATATTAAAGTTGGCGACGTAGTTCATTGTATGGGCCAGAACTTTGCTGCAGGTAATAAAGGTTCATTTACTGTAACTGGAGTTGATACTAACTACTTTGAAATTACTAATGCTAGTGGTGCTGCAGAAACAAACAAAACTATTGGTACAGGAGCGCTTAGAACAAATAATCACTTAACTAGCTCCCCTATTGCCTATAAAGTAAATAGCTATAAAGATAGACTATACTTAGGCGACTATACAGATACTACAAGATACAAGACTTCAGTGATGATGTCTTCTGTGTCACTTGGGATTGTTGCTTTAGCTGATGGAGATCAAGATGCAACATTAACAACTCTTAAAGTAACGGACTTAAAATATATTAAAACAAATGATGTATTGGATGTTTATCGTGGTAATACTAAAATAGGAACAGTTATTGTCACAGCTAAAGACTCAACATCAAACACACTAACAATTGATTCATTTGCAACTAATATAAAAAGTAGTGATGAGTTGTGGATTGCTGGAACTTACACTGGTGAAAGAATATATCGTTGGGCCGACAATCCTGAAACTGGAATAGATGTAAAACAATACGATACCTTTAAACTTACTGGCGGAGATACTGATGAACTTAATATGCTCACAAACATTGGAGATGTGATGATTATGGGTAATAATAATACTATAGCTACATGGGATAACTATAATCTAAAAAACTATGATTTAGGTATCGGTTGTGTTAGTGGAAAGGGATATGTAAAGTCATTGGGAACTCTATTTTTCCTCCACTATAACGGTATTTATTCTACTACTGGTGATGCTCCAAAGTTAATGTCATCAAAAGTTCAGAAGTATTTTGATGGAGCTACAAGAACAGGATTAGAAGCTGGATCAATGGGAAGGAAAGGATTAAGTATATTTGCACACATAGGTACTGTAACTTTATATAATCCAGATGGTTCTACTGACGAGACACTTACTAATACTGTTATAGAATACGACATGAGAACTACTAACTATTTTGTTCATTCTAAAATAGACGCTGATTTCTTTGGAACATATCAAGGAACAGAAGACGCAGATAGGTTAGAGTTCTGTGGTGATACTGGGCATGTTTATGAATTCCTGAAAGAAACTGATGATAATGACTCTGAAATTCCTTTTAGAATAGATACATCACCAATTACATTATCAAAAGATTTTAAGAGTATATGTTACCCACAGAATGTAGTTTTAGAGGTAGAAAGAGGAAGTAATATAAGATGCTTTGTTTCTCTTGACCGTGAACCATTCTATGAGCTCCAGGGAGACGCTGTGAAGGGCTGTACGGTGTTTAAAGTGACTCCACGTAACTCAGGAGATGATTACGCCAGATGTAGAAATATTAGAGTATCAATAAGAGAATTTTCTAAAATACCATGTACTATAGGAAGAATGGCATTAGAATATGCGAATACTCTTGAATTTGAAAATGAAAAAGATAATTATAACTAATAATAATAAAACAATGAACAATGAAAAGAAAGGTGAAGACCTAAAAACTTCAGAGGCTGTAGAGAAAAATACACTACAAGATGGACCAGGAGAATCACCACAAGAAAAACCAAAGGAAAGAGAAATAGTAATTAAAACAGACGGAAACAATGTATCAATTGTTAAGGCTGAGGTTACTTCTTTGGAACTAAGAGCTATTCTTCAACTATTGTTAGACGGCGTTAATAAAAAATAATAGACTAGATGTCAAATACATCAGACCTAACTTACGAAAACATCGACAATCCCTACGATAACAACATGGAAAGATCTGGAGACGGAATTACCAGTGATGTTCAGGGGTCTGTTGTTGGTGGAGATGAAACTGTAGACGGTCAGTCTGTTGGTGGCACTGCTAATACTGAAATTACTACTGGTCAATCCTTTAGTAATATATGGATAAAAACTTGGATAAAGAGCAGTAATTATAAACCAGGAGTTCAGGGATTTTTTCTTGACGGGACAACTGGAAATGCCGAGTTTGCTAACTTGTCTTTGAGTGGTGGTGATATTTCATATGGTAAGACATCATTTTCTGATTCTACTAATGCTGGTTATTTTATAAGTTCTGATGGAGTTTATTTTGGGGCCGCTGCTGACGCTACAAAGCTCAAATATACACTTGCTACTGGTACTCTTGATCTTATTGGAACAATTTCTAGTAGATCAACAGCAACATTAGCTGCTGCGATTGATGCTAGTGGGGATTTGATTACTGATCTTATAAATGCGAGATTGGATAGTAGCTCAAAGTATATACTATCTGACTTCACATTTGGTACTACTGATTATGCTGGAGCTCTTAAAACAGGAGATATAACATGGAATACAAGTACTGGAGTAGTAAATGGTGGTACTGGAATAGTTATAAATAAGAATGGAATTGTTGGAGCCTCATCTGGAACTACTACCTTTTCTATTACTACGGCTGGTGATGCATATTTTTCAGGAGAATTAGCAGCTGCTACAGGAACATTTGGTACAATAACATCTACCTCTGGTGGTGGTATTACAATATTGAATGATGGAGATATAGAGCTACAGGCTTCTGGTGGTGCATGGGGACAATTAAGTTGGGTTAATACTGGAGGAGCAAATAAGGAATGGTTCTTTGCAATGGACACTACAACTGGTGGTGGACTTGAAGAAGATAAGCTTAGTTTACTTGCAGGAGATAATAATGTTAATAGAAAATTAGCATTTGGAAGTGTAGCTGACGATCCAATTACTGTTTATATATATGATAACTTAAGTGTGGCTGGTACTTTAAGTGTAGGTGGAAGTTCAGTTGGAACAGTAACTTCTGTAGCAACTACTGGAGCTATAACTGGTGGTACAATTACTACAACTGGAACAATAGCTCATTCAACTTCTAGTGGTTATAAACATGTCCCATCTAGTGGTTCGTCACAGCAATTTCTAAAATATAGTTCGAGTGGTACTGCAACATGGGAATATTTAGGAGCTACTGCTAATGCACAATCAATTGTACCAACAAGTGGAACTGCTAATTTAGGAAGTAACGTATATTATTGGGATAGGATATATGCAGGTATTGTTTATATGGATGATTTGTATGATAGATATCAAGGATACGTAGATTGTCATCAAGATTTTAGACCAAGTTCGAATGTTAGTTATGACCTTGGATCATCTTCTTATGCTTGGGCAGAAGCACATATTAAAAGCCTTCGCTTTGATATTGGAGGTGCATCAAATCCAACTACTTCTGGTCAAATGATGTATTATGATGGTTCTTCAAAAGGATTTAGAGGTTATGTTAATGGGTTTACTGGTCAATTTGATTTGAGTGGAGTTTAAATAAAAAAAAGAATATGGGCAAAGCAGAACAAAAAATTGATGAAGTAGAAATTAAACCAAAAAAAGAAGATTGGTTTGATGATAAAAAAACGTTAACCGAAAGGAAACAGTTGTTTTCAGATTTTATGAATACTCAAATGAATCCAGATGATGAGTTCAATCCAGAAACTTGGGATCCAATGAAAGATTTACCAGAAAGTGAGTTAGTTGATAGAACAAGAAAAGTACCACCAAAACAATTACCAACGTTTAATATAAAGCCAAAAGAGTTTAGGGAAGGTCAGATGATAGGAATGTATGAAACAAAACAAGATATATATTTAACAATGGCTCATAGATGCAATGAATTACAAAATGAAATAGACGCTTTAAAAATTATAGTAACTGACTTACAAACACAAATAAATAAATAAACATATGGCTAATACAAATACTGGATCTGGTTATACAATCAAGTCTGGTGATACTTTGAGCCAGTTAGCCAAAACTTACGATACCACGGTTGACGAGCTAATAAAGTTGAACCCACAAATTACAAACCCCAATCTTATAATTGCAGGGGCTAAGTTAAATGTGCCTTCTGGTTCTAATATCCAAAGTAAGATGACTGATTTTATTCAATTTGCTAAAAGTAATGGATTTGAAGTCGATGAGGCAACTGGCGAAGTTATTAATCCATCACCAGAATTAATGGAGCAATTTAACAATCAGTTTACTACTGAACCAATGAGTAATAATATTGGTGATGTTGGTAATGTTCATTTTGTTGATGAAGAGAACGGAGCATTTTTTAAGTTTTCAGATGACCCAGATGGTGAAGGCCCAATGGGAACAACTACTGTGTGGTGGGCAGATCCAAAATCAGATCAATTAATACCAATACTTAATCCACAAGCATTCGAGGCTGGTTTTGGTATAAAAGTTGGTGACGCTACAATTTATACTGTTCCAACTACTGCTTTAGATCCACAAGGTTCGTTATCTAATTTCAAACTATTAACACAAGAATACGGTATCCAGAGTGATGGAAGCAGAGTACAAAAAGAAGGTAAGCAGAACATGGATGATGTTTCTTCTATTTATGGAAAGGAAAAGGATCCAGCATCTGAACAGAGAGCTTATACTCAAATATTAAAACCATTCTTAAATATGTTGAGGAACGATCCTAATAGTGGTGTTTCTCCTACTATTGTTGATGAAATAGAAAATGATGTAGATACTATGGCTTTGTACCTTGCTTCTATTATTTATGGCGACTATCAAATACCAGATGTCTATCGTGACCTAAGAAGAAAGCAATTAATTAGTGAAGGGAGAACAGACTTACAGGGACAGAAAGTTATAGACGCAAAAGTAAGAGCTGAAGATTTCTATGCTAGTGAAGGTGCTGCTGCTAAAACTAATCCAGACATAGCTCCACCAGCATATATTGGAGAAATTGATATGGAGTTATTAAACAATCCTATTTTCAACATACCACAAGAGGCATATGAAATATTATCACCGCCATTTGATTTCAATAGTCCAGAAGGACAAGAACAGTTAGATACTATTAAATCTGCTTTTCATGATGTTCTATTGAAGCAATTAGAAGCTAGTACTGCACAGGGTAAGGCGCAAGCTGATTACGAGTACAATCTATTTAAGGACGAAATAGAAAAGAACTACGGATTTAGATTGAGTGATAATGCTAACGAGGCATGGAATCAAATTGGTCAAATAGGATCTAATTTCCAGCAGAGAGGAATAGGAAAATCTGGAATGTTCAATGAAGCTCAAGATAAACATTTGTCTGACGTTAGAAGGGCAGATGAGAGATTGAGAGGACAACAAGCAACCACAGAGGACGAACAGAAAAGGAAATACTATCTAAAATCAGCTACTCCAGAACAAATACAAAACGACTTATCAGAAGAAGAGAAGGTAGCTTGGGGATTAAAACCTTCAGCAGAAACATTACAATGGTTTAGTCCAGAGAATCTTAAGTCACTATACCCAGATTTGTCAGATAGAGAGATAGCAGATTATAGCGGTTCTATAATTGATCCTAATACTGGAAACTATAGAAGCAATCTTTATCAAACTGCTATGACAAATAAACTAGGAATCCAATCAGATAAGAGAGAAACACAGTTAGGAAACGTTACAGTTGATCCAGATACTGGCAGAGTGACTGGAGGCTCTGGATTGCTCTATAACAAGGCAATTGAAGAAGAACGAGCTTATAGACCATATACAAAGGGTGGTCCGTTTGATAAGCCACAGGACAGTGCGTCTGATACTGGTACTGGAACAGTTACTCCATATCCATCATTAACATCAAATATTGCTGCTAATTCTAATAGTAATAAACCTAGAGGAGTGCTACCAACTGATGTTCAACCATTTGCTAATGAAAGAGGATTACCTACTGCTCAAACTCCAACTCCAACCCCACCATCAAGTGGAAGCTATACAGTGAAATCTGGTGATACATTATCTGGTATAGGTTCTCGTTTAGGAATTGATTGGAAAAAGTTCACTGGATTTAAGTCGGGAAATCCTAATCTTATTCATCCAGGAGAAGTTCTAAGTTATCCAAAATAAATAAATCAAATATATGGCAGAACAACTACCACAAAATTTAACCTTTGGTGAAACACTTCAGTCGGCTAATAGGCTTGGCGGTACTTTGTCTGCACCAAAAACAAAAAGACAACCAGTAAATGTAAATAAATATAGTGGGATAAATCAAGGATTAGGAAATGTTCCAACTTCACCGCAATTAACTGACATGGGTCCAATTACAACTCCCTATGGTGGAAATACAAAATTCGAACAATTCCACCCTGGCGTTGATGTAGCAGGTGATATTGGAACTCCTGTATCAGCTTTTAGAGGTGGAACTGTAACTGACACAAGGTCTGGTCAGGTACAAGGTGATCCAGATTTTGGAAATTATGTAGTAGTTACAGACGAAGGTGGAAACAAATGGAGATATAGTCATTTATCTGAAGGATTGGTATCATTAGGAAGTGAAGTACAAGCTGGTCAAGATATAGGAAAAATGGGTAATACAGGTCAAACATATTCTACTTCTGGGGGAACTGGATCACATCTTGATCTTAGAATATTGTCAGCAGCAAACAAGTACCTCCAACCATCATCATTACTAACATCAAATTAATAATAAAAATATGGCAATAGATAACCAAACAAAATCAAAATCGGTAGCATTGTCAGCTATAATGGGCGACAAAAAGTTGGCTATTGCTATTAATGATGCTCTTAAATCTAAACCTGGTAGTACAAAGCGTGCAAGAGCCAAGGCTATTTTAAGTTCATTGAATAGATCTAGTGGACCACAAGACGGACAGGGAGGAGCTGGTGGACCATTCGATGCTTTTAATCCAGCAGGAGCTACTTATAATCCAGCCCCTGGTACTTATAATCCAGGTGGTACTACTTATAATCCAACAATGCAATCAGAACAACAGCAAGGACTCTCTGTTTCTGGCCAGTCACAAACTGGTAGTGTGAGCGTTGGACAATCACAACAAAATCAAGATTTAACTGTTCAAGAACCAAAACAAACTTTTATATTAAATGGTGCTCCAAGAAGGCCTGGAGTTTCTGAAATGCCTGAAAGTGAAAGACTAGCACTTGAAAGAGACAATGCTAGATTAGGAACTGAAATGCCTGAAAGTGAAAGACTAGCACTTGAAAGAGATAATGCTAGATTAGGAACTGAAGGAACATTTAAAACTCCAACTGGTGATGAACCAGCAACATTAGGGGCAGTAGAAGCAAACAATTATTATGATGAGTGGTATGGCTCTTTAAATGAAGCTGGTAAGATAGAATATAAAACTCTTTACGATAGTCTAAAGCAAAATGTTGGACCAAAAACTTTCGCCTATAATGTTCTACAAGAAGAAGAAGGAAAAGGAGCAACATTAGCTGGAAGATTGGTTGATCTAGAAGAATTATTGAAAGATGAATATAATCTAGAGGATTTACAAAAAAATGTCACAGACTTAGAAAATAGAGGAATAACAATAGAAGATGATTTACAAAATTATATTAGAAGTCGCGATACCTATCTTGATAAAATCAATACTTTAATTGATGAATCTCAGGATAAAGTATCTACTGCTGACATGGGCAATCCAGCCACAGCGAGAATGATGAATAAATATACTAACTATCTACATATCCTTAGAGGACGTCAGAATTTGAGGTATCAGGACTATCTAGATCAAGCTATTACCTATCACGATGCTGAAGTAAAAAGAGCAGAAGATAGATATGAAACAGCTAATGATAGTTTTAAAGAACAATTTAGACAGCAAGGTGCTATTGCTAAAGAAGATTATGAGGCTACTTTCGATATCTTGACAGAAATGTATGAATCTGTTGAAAAGATGGAAGAGGAACAATTGAAATTAGATAAATTAAGGAATGAGGTTATCGAAACAAACAATGAAATAGCCATAGAGACTTTAGGGGGTGGTACAGGAAACATGACTAATGCTCAAAAAACTACATCTCAACAGAACTTTTTCGAAGAGAACCCAGGTAAGACACTAGTTGACTGGGGTATGCTATCATTACCAGAAAAACTAGCATATGAAGCAAAAGGTGATGCTGGCGGTAATAAGTCAGAAGATATGGAATGGGGAAGAAATTTCATTAGAGAAAACCTTGCTAAAATGGAAGAGGATAGAACTAAGATTAACTTGGCTATTAGTAAGATTACAGGAAACACCGAGTTAACTGCTGGTGAAATTACAAATTTGCTAGGTGAATTTGGATTCACAAAAAGAAATGGCAGGTGGAGATAATTAAAAATATCTTAAATAAATGGCAGACGGAAACTTAAGCTATGGACAATTGGCTAGAAAAAAAACGCCATACAAGCCATACGATAATATATTAAATCAGACACAGCCAAAAATAACGGTAGCTCAACCAGAGACTCTACCGTCTCTTAGTGTTGGGGAAATACCTAAAAGGCCAGAGATTCGTGTTGCAGAACCACAGCCCACCCAAGATTTAAGTGTTAGTTCACCTCAACCAAATCCACTTAAGGTACCAACAACATACGATCCATATACAAATATAACTGACCAGACTAAAACAACAACTCCCGCTTTTGCTAGTCAAAAACCTCGTGACACAAGCGCTTTCTTTAATGTACAGGACGCTATATTTGGTGCTAGTAAGTCTGTTAGCGATATTATAGAAAAACCAACTGGATATCTTTTCAATAAAATGGCTGATTTGGCTATAAAGTTCAATGAATCTGTAAATAAGCCAATACAACGAGCTGTTTTACCAAAGGAATTAGAATATAAACTTGGAGTTACCGATCGACCTAGTATGAAATTTGAAGTTGGTGAGGGATTAGAAGGAGAAAAACTATTTAATCCAACATCAGATGAGATTTTAGAGTTTGGTATGGGACCACTAAATCCAGAGTCATATGATTTTACAAAGAATGAGAAGGCGATGGCAGATTATACTGTTAGAAAACAAGAAGGTATTATTCCAAGTGTTACTAAAGAGTTTGTTCAAGATCTTAAATTAGCTAAAGATGGCTTTGTAAAAAGTAATGATAAATATAATTACATAGATACTCTTGGTGAAAATTTAACCGCTAGTCTTTTAACAGCAATGAATCCAGATGGAGCAACAGTAGCTGGTAGAAGCTTTGGTGATAACTGGGTAAGAGATGCTAAACAAGATATAGAAACACTAAGAGAAACAGATCCACTTTCCGCTGACTTAATAGAGAGTTTAGCTTTTTCATTATCTTCTCAGGCTGCTGGATTTGCTGCGGCTACTGGAACTGGTATACTTACTAAAAATCCTATTTTAGCTTCCGTTGTTGCTGGTGGAGTTTCTGGTGTAATAGCTTATAGAATGTCTAAGTATCAAATAATGCAGCAATATTTAGAAACAATGAATGAGGAGAGTATTGCTACAATAGGCAGACCAATAACACTAGAAGAAGAAAAATATTTGAAAGAAGATTTTAATAAATTAGCTAGAGAATATGCTTTATGGGAAGCAATACCAGAGATGGCAGCTGGTGGACTTGGATATGCAAGTTTACTCGGACCATTAAAGAATATGCTTGGTAATTCTATTGGTGCTAGAGTGGCAACTGGCTTAGGTGGTTTATATATTCCAGAAGTTGCTACTGAAACAGTTACACAGATGGGACAGACTAAAGTGATGGCAAAAGCTGGTTTCCCTGGTGTAGAAGATGTTGATTGGACAAGCGCTGATGATTGGAAACAGGCTTTTTATGACGTACTTCCAATGACAGTAATTTTATCAACAGTATTGGGTGGTGGTGCTACTCTACTTCAAAAAGTTGATGCTGCTAATCAAGAAATGAATAGTAAGGGAATTACAGATAGTGAGTTGAGAGATATGATACTTAAGGCAGTAAAGAAGGATGATGAGACACAAGCAGAACCAGCATTTAAAACAGCAACTCCAGGTGAAGGGCAACAAGAATTATTACCAACAGCTCCTAAATTACCAACAATTAAAGAACAAACAACTGAGGATGCTACAAAAAATCAAGCTCATATAAATAAACTTCAAGGTTTCATTAAGAAGAAGCAGAATGAAATTAGATTCAAATTAGATGGAGATGGACAAGGATATTTGAGAAACCAGAAGTATGATGAGATAAGTGAAATAAGGGCTAAAATTGAAGACTTAAAACAAGGAAGATTGGCTTCTGAGGATTTTGTTGTTGATGAAAAAGATGGTCCAGCATTTATGACACTGACAGAACAATCAGCTCAACAGACAACAGACGTAGAAAGCTCTAAGGTTCTAGAACAATTTAAGAAAGACAAGGGCGTTGACTTTGATACCGTGTTAGTTGATAAGATAATGACAAATATAGTTGAGAAAGGTAGAAGAGTAGAAGGGGCGGGAGCTTCAGTTGGTGGTGCAATAGTTCTACCAAAAATAACTGAAATTGGTTCTGCACCTCATGAAATAATGGAAACATCAGTAAGGGAATATAAGAAGATCCCAGCATTAGCAAATACTGATATGGAAGCCGTGCTTAATGAACAGAGAGCTAATATGAAAGAGGGTGCCACTAATGCAGAGGTGATGCACGAAATGGGTATAGTATTTGAACAAGAGTATCTAAAGAAAGCTCCAGGTGAGCCTAAAAATGTTACTGGTAAGATTAAGGAATTCTTCGATAAAATCTTTGGTTTAATCCAAGGTATGCTTGGTCTTGGCAAAAACATACAAACTCTAGAGGACTTTTATACTACATTAGCTACATCAAAAGTTAGAAAATTAGGAAGACAAAATTTAACCACAAAGGGATCGGTCAATAGATATTTAAAGATGATAGATGGTGAGAAAGTATTTGACTATACTGGTGAAAATCAAGAAACAGCAGTAGCCTATAAAGAATTATTAGATAGCTATGGTGGCAACCCAGAAGCATTAACAATAAAATTCCTACAAAATCCAGAGGTTAGTGGCAGAGAATTTGCTGGTTATCAATTCCTATTAGACTTAACAAAATCAAATAAGGTAAATCTAAGACCAAAGGAACAGGAACTTATTCAGAAGGTAATGGAAACCCAGTTTAAAGGACAGAAGAAAGTTAAAGTAGCCGATTTATCCAATGCTATTATTGCTGAACTAATGCCTCTAGAGATTATTGAAACAGATACTTATGCTGGTTATGGTTCTGAAAATGTTGGTCTTCAAAATGCCGATAGTAAAAAAACCCTTCTATTTAATTCTCCTTACTTACATGGAAAACCTGGTCACTTCCCTGGTGACTTTGATCTTGATATAGATAGAAATCAAATTAAAGTACAAGAAATACCAGTTGGTGCTCAAAATCCAACAGAGAAGTTTGCAGTTGTTAGAAGTGATGTTACCTTAACAGAAGATAATATAGCTGATAATGTGTTTACTTTAGTAGCCACAGAGGAAGAGGCTAAGGGATGGATTTCTAAAAGAATGCACGGTGATGGTGAGAACTTTAGAGTTAAAATTGATAGACCATCTGGCTTATTTGCTCATATGAGGGTTTGGATAGATGGTGACACTCTTTATGTTGCTGAAATTCAATCTGATGCTTTCCAGAGTGACAATCTTATGGGTGTAGGATTTGCTGGTAAAATTAAGGATCTACAGAATGACAAGGCACCTCATGAAAGAAATATACAATTACATAATAAAAGGATTAAAGAAATAGAATCTAAAAGTATTATAGCGACTAAAAATGATAGTGACGCATTAAGTAGCAATCTATACTTTATAACAAGCTTTAAAGGAAAGGGCTTCGGGTCTATAAATGCAGGTTCTGCTTCAGAGGCTGTAGAAATATTTAAGAGCACTAGTGAGCGTGCAGAAGAGTTAGAGGAATATACTTCTTCTTTTAGTAAGAAAGATATAGATGATTTAATCTCTGAACGTAACGATAAGATTAAAGAGAACGAAAAGAATATAGCTGATATAGACAAGGAAATAAAGAAACTAGAAGACCAATATAACATGAAAGAGAATGATGCTGAGAAGAAATTCATGAACTACCGAAGTGACTGGCACGAAATGATGGTACGTCAAGCTATAAGATATGCAGCTCAAAAGGGATTAAAGAAAGTTAGATTCCCAAGTACATACGGGGTAGCTCTAGTTGAAGGATATATGGATAGTGGTGAAAATGGCGAAGGACCAGCACCATATGAATTTGATGGTGAAGAGCTTGAAGTAGGTGACAATCTTGATTTCCAAGGAGAGGATTATACCGTTGTTAATATTGATAGTGATTATAATGTTAAAATAGCTCCATCTAAATCTGTTAGGACTTTTATGTTCTCTGATTATATTCAAGAAGAAGTTGAAAGTAGGTATGATGAAATGATATATAGCTTTAATGAACTTGAAAAAGACTTTGGAGAAATAGATACTCCAGAAAAAGCCCAAAAGGTTTTAGATGCTAATCAAATTATTAAAAAGACTGGTGAATATAATAGAATTGATGATAATATTAAGGATAATAAAGAAAGATTTGATACTGATCCAGCTCATGAGAGTGTTAAAAATCTCCAAAAAGAAGTTGATAATTATAATAAACTTATAAAGTTGGTTAAAGATGATGTTATTAAGAAAGAAAATATTACTGGAGAGGCTATTCATAATTTAGGAAGAAAAGATGAATTACAAGAAAAATATGGAGTTCCTCATTCTTTCTGGAACTATATGATTGATCCGTGGAATGAAGAAGATGCAACAATGAAAACTGTTAAAACTGAAACATTAGAATATATAGAAAACAGAGTAATAGAAGTAAAAAAAGATTTTGATGTAGCAAAAGAAAACTTATCTGACAAGCAGAAAAAATTTGAGGATAGCCAAAGAGAAACAAAATCAAGGCCAAAACCAACAGAAGCAGAACTAAAATCAATTCCACCAGAATATCATAATACAAAAAACACATGGTTCATTGATTGGGAAGTTGAACAAATGTTAGAGAAGATGTCAGAATCAGAAAATGAAAAGGTATCAATAGAAGACTTTGAAGAAGATATAAAGATTAGCATGGAAGAGTCTGCTAATGATATGGATTTTCAAGACATGGGTTATGAAGAAGTTTTCTATAACGAACAGGGATATGACACAGAGGTTACTACAATAGATGATGGTGCTATTGTTGAGGCTGTCATGCAACCAGGTGAATATAGTACTGCTCCAGAAAACGTAGAAGATTTTGATTATACTGATGAGGATATGGTTTCTAGTGATACTAATAGAACTGTTCTTAGATTCTACGACAAGCAGGTAAATAAATATCTAGCAAAATTAAGAAAAGGCAACCTTGAAGATGTTGAGAATGAAAATGTTCCATGGATCGAAACAAATATAACAGAAGAAGATTCTGCTGAGGTTCCTGCATTTAAAGAAAAGACAACAGAACCAACTAGTATTGAGGATGAAATATTAAAACCAAAAGCATCTATAGCATTGTTTAATCCTAAAAGTGATACGAATGTTAAAACTGAAGAGGGTTATTTCACAAACAAATATTGGTTATTGAAACCAGAATTCATACCTAAAACGCTTGCTTCTAGAATTGATAATAATATGAGCATGATTAAGGATAAGCCAAAGTCAGAAGTATTATTTGAATCAGCAAGAGAAGGCGATCCACAGTCAGTTACAAATATAATTGGCTATGTAAAAGATAGAATAAGAACATCATATATATTGAAATCACCAAATCCTATTTATGGTGAATATATTGAAGTTAACAAAGAATACTATGATTATCTAGCGAAGAACATTAAAGACTTTAGTTTGCTTGGTAAGGATAGTGCTAGTGCTTTGATTGTTATGTCTGGAGACAAAGAAGCTGGATTATTAATGCCAATAAAGGGAACAGAAGAAGACAAGATAAAGTTTATAGAAGAGATGACTACCAAAGAGGGTGATGTTGTACTCGATCCGTTTGCAGGAAGTGGTGTTACTGCTGCCGAAGCTGTAAAGACTGGCCGTAGAGCTGTTGCTATTGAAAAGAGTCCAGAGGCGGTAGAGGGTGTTATAAAGCCTAGAATAGAACAGGCACTGAGGGAAGTAGAAAATATAGATGATACTCCATTAACATATACAACACAACTTGAAGGTCCTGAAAATACTACTGTTGGTGAGGCAAAAGAAAGATTAAGATATTTAAATACACTTACAGGAGAAGAAGGTGGAGCTGATGAACAAGCAGTGGCATCAGAAGAAATTGAAGCTATTGAAAAAGCACTAGGAGTGGTTGAGAAACAAACAGCTGGTGTAACATTGAAACCGAAACCAGTTGCTCCAGCAGCAAGACCTGTTGTCGCTGAAGTAACAAAGGCAGCTAAACCAACAGAAAGACCATCCACTAAAGTTGTTACTGAAGAAAAACCTGGTGTAGTTAAAGATGTTAAAACTGAAGCAAAAAAATTAAAGAGTGCTGTCAAGGATGTAAAAAGGGTTGTTAAAGAAAACTCTAATCTTAGTAAGGAATATCAGAAGTCATTAACCGAAGCTATCGAAAAAGAAGGTCTTCCAAAAATAGATGTAGCAGAAGAATTTTATCCAGATAACTTAGGTTCTAATAATCCTTATACTAAATTTGCTGTTGGATGGTTTAATAGCCTTAGAGATCTTGTTAGAGAACATAGATGGTTTCCTTCATGGCTTAAAATAAAAAATAGCAAAGAACTTCTAGCTATTGCCAGAGAAAAGAATAGAATTATAGATGGAATGAAATCTGTACTACAAGAAGATATTGTTAAACCATTAAAAAAACTTACTCAAGAAGAGAAGTTAAATATTGGTTTGATGGTTAATAAAAATATTCAAGTAACAGAAGAGTACAAAGGAGTTGTAAAAAATATTGATACAGCTATTGGTAGATTAGGTAAGGGGATTGTTGATATTTATAAGGAGTGGGAAGAGAAGGGTCTAATAAAACCAAACGAGGTATTATTATCAGAAGAAACATTCTTTGAGAATCTTGGTAAGTATGCAAGAACTTTCTACCTACGTCCAGATGATATCGGAAATAAGATACAACCAGCTACGGTTAACCCAGACATGCTATCAACTTCAATGTTTAAACGTAAATTGAGGGATGAAGAGTGGGGCAGAAAGTCTATATTAGTTGAAGATGGTAAGGTTACAGATGATAGTATAGAACTTATTAGCCACATTGGTCCTAAAAATGTTATTAAATTTAGAGATGCTGGTTTAAATACAATAGAAAAAGTAGCAGAAGCTGAAATTAAAGATATTGAAAATGCTCTCGGGCCAATTCAAAAGAACTTTGCTGATTCTATTAAAAATTCTGCTGAAAAGGTATTAAAGAAAAATGAAGATAATATAATTCCAGCTCCTTCAATAAAAGAATTAGAGGAAAGAGGTTTAGAGGCTAAAAAAAATTGGGGTTGGGTATATGAAGCCGATATTATGGTTAGTAAAACATTTGATGATTTAACTAAGAATTATGCTACTACGCAATGGCTAGATAATATTGTAAATAATCCCCTATTCTTTTCTAAGGAACCACAACAAGGTTTTATAAAGACAAGCAGTTTATTGCCAAAGGGAGTTAAAACAAATATAAAACTTGGTCCGTTAAATAGTGGTTATATAAATGAGGGATTAAGAGATGAGGTTGATCACTTGATAAAAACTGGAAATAGTACAGCTTCAGAAGCTTATAAGAACTTTAGAAAGGTACTTAGTTGGTGGAAATGGTCTAAAGTTGCAGTTAATCCTCCAACAATGATTAGGAATCTTATATCTGGTCATATTATTCAAACAGACATGGCTGGTTATCCAGTTTGGTATCCTGAAAATACTATAGGATATGCAAAAAGTTTCATGGATTATGCTCAAAAGAAGGGTATCTACAAAGAAGCTAGGGCTGCAGGATTGTATGGTTCTGATTTTTATTCAATTGAAATTTCCCCAGATATAGAAAAAAGACTATTAGAAATAGAAAGCAAAAAGGATGTAGGCAGTGTATTAAAGAGTATAGTTGACGCTGCATCGAAAGGAAAAGAAGTATCTGGTGAGTTCTATGGATCGATAGATCATATTGCTAGAACATATCTATATGAAAGAGCTAGATCACAGGGAGCAAAAAAATCACAGGCAGTTAACTTTGCTAATAAATGGGAGCTAGATTATAGTTTAGTTCCAGGTGTGGTTGAACTAGCAAGAAATACTGGTGTAGTTCCTTTCCTATCGTTTTATGCTTTAATGTTCCCTAGAGTTATGGAAGTTTCTATAACAAGACCGTGGGTACTTGCTAAATATTCTGCTGTAGCTGTTGCAGTAACAGCTTATATGGCCGCGCAAATGGGAATGGATGATGATGAGCTAGAAGCAATGAAACCAGAGTTCTTAAAAGGTAAGCCATTTGTTATACCAGTTGGATTTGATAAAAATGGTGATCCAGAATATATGGATTTTAGTTATATATTACCATTTGGTGGTGGTAAAGAATTGTTTGTTGATTTTTCTCAGATAGAAGAAATGGCCAAGTCTATTGGAATATGGTCACTTGTTCAAGATTTAACTACCAATAGAGATAGCTTTAGAAGCGATGACTATAATAATGTAAGAATATATGAGGAAACAGATTCTGATTCGGTAAAGAGATCAAAAATTGCTAAACATTTTGCATTTGCTATTTTACCAAGTTTTGTTTATCATGGTAATAATTTGATAAACGCATGGCGAGGAGAAGTAATAGGCTACCCTCCGTTTGAAAAGAGAAGGTCAGCACCACAGACACTCAAAAGGATGTTTGGTATGAGTGTTTATAGTGGAGGAGAATGGGTAGCCGAAAAAGCAATTAGTGATAAAGAAAGTCTAATAAATGATTTTGATTTCTCTATATCCAATATTGAAGATGATAAAAATCTGTCAGAAAAATCAAAGAAGAAACAAATTAAATATGCAGAGGAAAGTATAGAAAAAATAGAAGATGAGATTGATGCTATAATGGATGCTATAAGTGGAGCAAGTAAGAGTAAAAAAACTGGTAATAAAACAGTAGATCCAAATATAGATAACTGGGTTATGCCAGATCGTGGTGGTCAGCAGAATACTGAATTTGAATTACCAGCTAGGCCTGGAACAACACCAACTCCAACGCCAAATGATACACTTACTGATGAAGATGGCTGGGTTATACCTTCAAGATAATCTAAGTATAAAAAAAGAGAGTAACTACTTGTTACTCTCTTTTTGTTTTAACTTATTATTATTTTTACTTCTCCTAATCCTCCCATTGGTCTATAGCTACACTTATCACATGAAAAGTCCATCCACTTTTTTTTAGATGATACTGGATGAAAATCGAGTTGGGTTACTTTACCACATACTGGACATTTAAATAGAGGATATTTAGAAATCTTTAAATTCTTTCTCCAGCTAAAAACAAAACATTTTCTACTACAATATATATGTCTATATTGTTTTGGTTCTAATTTATTATCGCAATTTTCTCTAGCACATGTGACAAGCATATGTTTTGATGGTTAGGTTTATATTTGTAATATTTTGTTACCTTTTTTAATATTTTTTATGGCATCTAGTGGTCTTAAATTTTTTAATGCCCAACATTCCTGAAATTCTTTATCTTCTACTGATTTATAATTGAAACTAGAATCTGGTTTAATATGATCTATGTTCCACTTTCCTTTACCAACTCCCCAATTTTTCCAACTCATCCACGTCTCAAATTGATATTCTAGATGTTCTTTTAATTCATCTACTGTGTATAGAAGAATATCAAAAGTTGATTTTCCATCTTTAGATAATAATCTATTTCTTATTCTCCTGTACATCAGTTTGGAAATATTGGTTTTTATTCTAAATTGTACATTGGTCTTCATTTTCTGTCGTGTCCACTCTTTTTGATATTGTCTTATACTGGGTTTTGTGGCTGACGGTGAATTAATATCCACAGTATAACACAAGTTATTATATATATTAAATATATTGATTATGTTAATCCCATATGTTGATATTCATTAATTAACCCACGCTGAAGAGATTTTGCTGCATTAACCATTTGCTCGATTGATTCGATATGAACTTTGGTAAATATTAATTCATTAGACTCTTCGCTGGCTGCTGCCATAACCTTTGCCTTTGAACTACTAATTGGCTTACCTGTATTTTCGTCTACTTTTGACTCTTCTTCTGCTGCTACCTTATTAAATGCAGTAAGAGCAGACGCATATTTTAGATTATATTCAGCAAAATATTGAACTAATCTACTAATTACCTCTCCAACATTTTCAGAGTTAGTAACGCCATTTTGATATTCGTTTACAAACTTATTGTATTCGATTTGGTATGGCTGAAGATCTTTTGTTTCTGACATAGGTTTATTGGTTATTATTTAATGCCACATCCACCTCTACCTTGTAGTTGAAGTTTTTTATTATTTGATACAAATATATCCGTAACATTATCTCCATCTTTTAATTTAATTCCCCTTACTCCAGTAGAATCTTCACCCATTACTCTTATATCACTTTCATTAAAATTAATTCTATACCCAAGTTTTGTAACAATAGAAACAATACTACCGCTCATTGGTTCAATAAAATCAAAATCTTCTAGAATTTTTTTAACTGATATATCACTATCTTTTTTACAAACTCTTCCGTCTTTTGCTGCTGTGATTATGTACTTGGTGTTTTTCATAATTGTTATTGGTTATTATTTAAATATTATATATTCCTCTAATTATATCAATATCCTTTCCAGACCTGATAAGATATTCATTATTTAACTTTATTAAATCTTTAAATATATCAGTCATTAGTTTTTTATCAGTATCTGTGTTTATTTCAGTGTCCTGCATTAATCTTCTTAGAGCTTCGAAATCTTTTGGCAGACAATGGCCACCAGCCCCTCGTCCGTCTTTATGGATTGGGCTTGTGTGAACCGCATCTATTCTGGGATCCCCTATAACTCCTTGTCTAATCTTGTCATAATCAGCTCCAATACCTTCTGATAAATCATACATCATATTAAAGAAAACATTTTTAACAAAGAAGTAGCAGTTACCAATGTATTTAATCATTGCTGACTCTCGTGAACTACATATCATAGTATAAGGAGCTTCTGGTAGGGTTTCCATTACTTCACATGCCCTTTCATGAAGATCTGTTCTACCTATATTAGTAATTCCGATTATATTTCTATCTGGGAAGTCTGTATCGTACTTAGCTGTTTTCTCAGTTAAAAATTCTGGAGAGTGAAGAACAAATATTTCTGGATATAATTCCTGTATTTCTTCGGTAGTGTTCGGAAGGATAGTAGATTTTATAACAGCAATCTTACCATCTCCAACCAATCCTACAACATCTTTTAGAATATCGCAGTTGAATCCATCTATGGTTGTTGGGGTGGGAACAGCGACAAAAACTATATCACAGTCCTTAATCTTGTCCTTATTCTGCGCATACGGTTCTTCTAAGGCATATCTAATCACATCATACCCCCTAGACTCAAAATTGTCAGCATAGTTCTTACCAATCCAACCCTGACCAATAAAACCTATTGTTTGTTTATTCATTGTCTTATTTATTATTAGTAAACCACGAGTAGTATTCAATCTGTTCTTCGCCTTCATGAATTATATGAATTGGTAGTCCAAGTTTAAGTCTGTGGATATTGTATAATATTCTTCCAACCCTTCCATTGCCGTCTTCAAATGGATGTATATTTTCAAATTCTACATGCTCTCTATTATTAGCTTTTTCAACATCTACTTGATAACACACTGACTTACCAGAATTAGAAATCCATTCATTTAACTGTTCTTTTAATAGAGCCTCGCTAGTAAAGTACTTACAGTATCCACCAATATATACATCACAATTTCTAAGCTTACCTGCTATATCTGGCCTTAACTGAATCATTAAAATCTTATGGATATCTAGGATGTAATTTAGATTTATTTTATCTATATTCCTAAGAGCATAATCCCACGCCCTCTTTGCATATGTAAGGGCGTGTGCTGATCGTTCATCTTCAATAAAATTAGAATGTTCTAAAAACTCCATTACCTCCTCTTCGTTTGGGTTTTTAATTTTCATAATTTTATTTTTAGTTTACATTTGTGGCATTCCCATTGGAGGCATCATTGGAGCTGCTGATTTTTCTTCTGGAATGTCTGTTACTGCTCCCTCTGTGGTTAGAATCATTGCCGCCACTGAAGCTGCATTTTGTAAAGCACTACGGGTTACTTTAGTTGGGTCTATAATTCCATAGACAACCAAATTACAATATGAATCATTGCTAGCATTATAACCGCCATTACCACTTTGTTCTTTAACCTTCTCAACAACCACATCACCCTTAGCACCAGCATTTTGAGCAATCTGATATAAAGGAGCTTCAATAGCTTTCAATACAATATCACAACCAATTTTCTCATCTGCGCTAGGCACTTCATCAGTGTCTTGCATAATTTCTGATGCACGAATTAATGCAATACCACCACCAGCTACAATACCTTCTTCAATAGCGGCTTTAGTGGCATTAAGAGCATCTTCAATTCTCAATTTTTTCTCTTTCATTTCTGTTTCAGTAGCTGCACCAACCTTTATTACTGCTACACCACCAGCTAATTTTGCTAGTCGTGCCTTTAACATATCTTTATCAAAGTTACCTTCTGATTTTTCAATAGCAGTTCTGATTTGAGAAATTCTATTATCAATAATTCCTTGATCACCACTACCACCAACAATTGTAGTATTATCTTTACTTGATATAACTTTTGATGCTTTACCTAACACATCGACATCAACTGTATCTAATTTTAATCCAATTTCTTGTGATACAACCTTACCACCAGTTAGAATAGCAATATCTTCTAGCATGTTCTTTTTATTGTCGCCAAATCCTGGAGCCTTGATAGCTAAAATATTAAAAGTTCCTCTTAGTTTGTTCACTACGAATGTTGCTAGAGCTTGTCCATCTATATCATCTGCAATAATAACTAAGTCTTTCTTTCCAGACTCTGCAATCTTTTCTAATAGAGGTAGAATTTCTTGAGCCATTGAAATCTTTTGGTCAGTAATCAAAATATCAACATCAGATAATTCAGCTTCCATTTTTTCTGGGTTATCAATCATATATGGAGAGATATATCCCTTATCAAATTGCATACCTTTAACTGATTCCTTCTCTATACCAAAACTCTGTCCTTCTTCTACTGTAATCACTCCTTCACTACCAACTTCTTCAAGCGCTTCAGCAATTACATCTCCAATTTCTTTGTCGTTAGCAGAAATAGCCGCAATCTGTTGCTTTTCTTCTTTAGTAGTAACCTTTTTAGATATTTCCTTTAAACCTTCAACAAGTCTAGTTACTGTCTGTTCTATTCCTCGTTTAATTTCTATTGGATTAGAACCAGCGGCTACACTCTTTAGACCTTCATTCACCATAGCTTGAGCTAATACAGTAGCAGTAGTAGTACCATCACCAGCAACCTCATTGGTGTTATAAGCTACCTCTTTGATTAACTCTGCACCCATATTTTCAAACTTATCTTCTAATTTGATTTCCTTAGCGATAGTGACACCATCATTTACAATCTGTGGACCACCAAAGTCCTTGTCTAAAATGACATTTCTACCTTTTGGACCTAATGTTACTTTAACAATGTCAGCCAATTGGTTAACGCCAGATTTTAGCTTACCCCTAGCCTCTTCATTGAATAATATTTGTTTTGCCATTGTATTATTTTTTATTATTATTTTTTATTTACTGTATTTCTTGAAGCAAATATCACTTTTAGCGTCTTTTCTATCTTGAGCTTCATTCCATACAGATTGTAAAGCTCGGTATGTTCCTTTTTCTTCGTCTGTTAGTGTTCCATTAAGTCTTACATACTCCCAATAAACATCTTCAGCATCTAGTAGACAATAGTTTAGTGATATTTTACGAGTATTTTCTTTTTCTTCTATTTCATCTAATCGTCTCTGTTCATTGGAAATATCTATTCTTTGTTGTTTTTCGTATGATTTGTTCTTAAATATCTGAACTCCTACTATACCTATACTTATTAGACAAACACAAATGATCGCTGATGAACATATCATTGCTATTCTCATATTATCCCTATCTCTTTTTATTGGCTCAGGAATTGTAGCTTTAACTTCTTTTGATTCGAATTCGTTCATAATATTTTTTATTTATTTAATCTTCTACGACAGCAAGAATATCATCCTGCTTAATTATTTTAAACTTATTATCTCCGTCCTCAAAGTCATCTCCAGTGTATTTAACAAAAAGGATGTTATTTCCAACCTCTAACTTAAGCTTTATTATTTTTTCACCCTCACCGATAGCAACTATAACTCCCTCAGCTTTTTCTTCTTGATTAACTACGTCTGGCAAAACAATACCAGCTACTGTCTTTTCTTCTACTTTTGCGCATTTGACGACTAGTCTGTCCCCGATTGGTGTAATTTTCATAATTTTTATTTTATTTATTTATCTTCCGCCTTTAAAATTATTAGTATAGTCTCTTTTTCCCTTAGCATACCCTACTCTGTATCCACTAGAAAAAGCAAGAGAAAGTTCTTCTGTTTTTATTTCTTTACTATCTTTAATCTCTAACCAATCTTTTAACCAACTCTTGATTTTTCTTTTTATAAATTTCATATATTTAATTTATTTGTGAGTTACCATTTATTTTTGTGACCAATATACTTTCTCCGAATAGTTCTTTTATCTGATTGATATGACTGATACAAACTAACTGGGAGAACCTCTCTTGTAGCACTAACATTACTTCTACAAAGCTATTTATACTCTCTTCATCTAAACCTACAAATAACTCATCTATAATTCTGAATCCCATTTGCTGTATTTCTGATAGGGCTTCACTTACTGCGGTAATAATTTTTATCCTTTCACCGCCGCTAAAATTACTAAAATCGCTTTCCTGCCCCTGGTCGTTGATGATGTTAATAAATAGTCCCTCTAACACCACTTCTTTACCTGCACCACTCTTCTGCGTATCTAATCTTACCCTAAAATCAGATAGTTTTGAGAGTATGTCGTTAATCTTATCTTCCAGTTGAGGTATAACGTAGTCGATCATAATAGCCCTAACTCCATTCGGTCCGAACGCTTCCTTGATCAATACTAGAGAATCAATATTTTTAGCCTTCTCACTAAATTCTTTCTTTAGTTCGATTAACTTATTCTCTGATTCTTTAACTCGTTTGTCAGCCAGTTTCGCACCAGTAAGAAGTTCAACATTGTGAGTTTGCTTTACCTGTAACTCGACTAGGTTATCATTTTTTATTGATGTTTCTATATTGACACTAGATAGCTTAGTAACTTCTTCAGATATCTTTTCATATTCCTTATTAGCCATCTCTACTTTATTAACAAGAGCTTCCATTTCAGTTTTTGTAGTGGCTAGGTCTTTCTCTACTTGCTTGATCAATTCACCTTTGCTATTTGCCTCTATAAGCTGTTTTTCAAATGGTTCTAGAGTTCCTATGGTAGTTCTCAAGTTTTCTAATAATTGACTACTCACGGGCTCTTTAGTTCCAATAGCATCTAATCTCTCTGTATGGGCCTCAGTAGCCACTTTAAAGCTATTTAGAGCGTCTGTGACGTCTTTAAGCTCCTTCTGGGTACTTTCTATCAACTCTCGTTGTTTAGTCTCAAGAATAGGACATTTTTTCTTTATTTCTGGACATTCTTCTATCTTCTCGCTCATTATCTTAATTATCTTTTCATTGAGCTTACCGATAGTTGCATCCCACCCAAGATTGACTGGAGTCTCCTGTACTATCTTAGTATATTCATTATTCCATAGTACATATGTGTCTTGTTCTTTCTGGGCCTTATTTAACTGCTCCTTAACTACCTTCAACTCCTCAACTTTTTTTTCAAGTATAGTTAGATCAACATTTGCCAACTCTATATATCTATCGTTTAATTCTTCTAGCTTTTGTTTTTTATCTTCTATGTCAGATGTAAGGTTTTCTATATCCTTCTTCTGGCCATCAAGCAGAGTCTTCTTTTCAACATATTCTAATTTTTTATCTCCCAGTTCTTTCAACTTTTCATTAACAACTTTTATTTCTCCTTCAATTTTCTTTTCTTCATCTTGATGTTCCTTTAGCTTTGAGGCTGTCTCCTTCTCAAAAACAACAGTATTATTATTGTCTTCTATTTGTGACTCTACAGAATCCTTCATAACCTTCTCGACAGACAATGAGTCCTTAGATTTCTTTAGGTATTCATCAAACTTATTAGCGCCAATTATCTCGAGGAGTATATCCTTCTTCTTTTCGGCTGTCTGGAAAACAAAACTATTAATATTCTCTTGGGGATAAACGATAGAGTTAATGAATAGAAGATATGAAGAGTGTAGAATTTCTTTCTCTAAGTGTTCCTGTATATTCTTTAGGCCACTAACATCAAGTGGCTTAAAACTCTTACCTTCCTTTTTTAATATATCAAAATCATGCTTACTTTTTTTGGTAATACTCCTAGTAACAGAGTATGAAATCTTGTCGTCATTATCATCAACCAATATAACTGTAACTGACATTTTATCTGTTCCTATTTTGATTAGTGATTTGCTATCTGATCGTCCCTTATTGTATAGACACCAGATAATAGCCTCTATAACACTAGATTTACCAGAGCCAGACTTGCCGTCAATCAAAATCTGCTGATTCTTTTCAAATTTAAGAATAGTTTTAGGATGAGATAAGAAGTTTATAAGTTGTAGTTCTTTTAGTATTAGCATGTTTTTTTATATTTTTCATATTTAAAGACCATCTAATCACTACCATCTAGCAAAAGTACTTCACTAATAAGCTAGTTTGCACTAAATTACCGTAATTGTAGGTTCGCTAACAGATGGCAGAGGCTAAAAGGTCTTATGCCTTTTATTATTATTTCTTGCTTTCATTACTTTTTTAAGTCTTATTCTTTCTTGTTCTTTGAGGGCCACAACACAAACAAGTTTATGAACGATATACTCGTGATCATTAATTTTGTTTATTACCATATCCTTTATGTGCGAAGACTTAAAGAAATAGACTTTTTGATTACATCTTCTACATCTTCCTTCTTTAAGTCTTTTGACGTTGCATTCATCTATACTTAATTCACCTAATGATGTTTTAATTTTTATCTGATTTTGTTTCATCTTGTTTTTGGTCAAGTATAATTTGTTTTAATATTTCTTCAACGTCTGAATGGTCTATAAGAGTGTTTGGCTCATCAATCCATTTTATAATACTCGCCTTCGATGTATCATTACTAAATTTGATCTCTTCAATCTTCTTCTTTACATCATCTTTTGCTTCCTTTACTTCTTCTGGAGTGGAAATTTTAGTTAGACTTGGTATCATTGTCTGATAACCAATATAAATATCTTTTGCGCAATGAGGACACTTATCTGGTATGATTGTCTTCATTATTTTTGGTGCTTCCATAGTATATTTTTATTATTTAATTAATCCAACATAGGGTTTGATTTATTCTTTTTTCTTTTTTCTTTTCTTCTATTATTATAACACTTCACTTTGTCTGGGTTATTTTCAGTCCATGATTTACTACCACAAATTTTAGAACAATATTTTGCTTTATCTGGCCAGTATGTAAAAAATATTTTATCACATCTAATACATCTTTTACTTATTTTCTTTCTCACGGACCACGTATATTTCCCTTGTTCTGAATGCCATTTTTTACCATCAGACGAAGCATGCCACTTTTTTGCTTCTTCACGAGCTTTTAATAGGCCTTTTTCCCAAAATCGTGGATCTAATTCCATTTTTTCTTTAGTGTGTCTTTTAGAATGACCACTTAAACTAATTATTTCAAGATTTAGTGGATGGTTATTTAATGAGTTTCTGTCTATGTGGTGAACAGCATATTTGCTTGGAATCTCTTTGTTATTATACTTTTTATATACCAGGCGATGTAATAGCCTACTTGTATCTTTTCCATCTATTTTAAATATGGCAATATAATACTTACTGTTTGGAGATACCCTGTTAAATGATCTGCCATTCCATCTAACCTTTTTAGGATGGTCTAACGTGTCGGGCCATAGGTATACATTTGTTTTTTTAGTAATTCTGTACACTCTTTTTGCTTTTTATTATTCGTATCAGTTAATTCTACTATTGATAGCCCTATTTTGGCAAGACCGTAAGCATCAGCGATATCAGGGTTGGTTGGATTAAATTTCCAGCGCTTATATACATCTAGCATTATCTGATCTTTTGGTGAGTTTCCTCTTCCTGTTACAAACTTTTTTAAAGTAGTCGGGGCACACATGTAAAATGGTATACCACAATCTGCAAGCATTGCTCTACAGAAGTAACTAAGTCCAGCCAGTTGTGTTAAGGCAGTTGTGTTTCTGGCCATAAAAGCTAGATTTTCTATAACAACTACATCTGGATTACAATCATTTGTTATAACCTCGATTTCCTGCACTATCTTTCTAATTCTGTTTAATTCGTCTATTGGCTTCTCACCATTCTTTTTAGATTTTACTAACTGTTGTACAACAACTTTATTTTTTTCTATAGCAACGACGCCAGAAGATACTAGTGATAAGTCTAGTCCAAGTGATATCATATGTTTGTTAGTTATTTAATTTTTTATAGTAGTCATTAGCTTCTTTAATTAGGTCTTCGTCAATTGTTACTGCTTTCATTGTTTTACTTTATTAATTCAAATCCGTGTAGTAATTTTGCTAGACTAATTCCTTTTTCTTTACTATATATTGCCAGTAGTTTATCTTCTGACATTTCTAGAAGTGACTCTCCCTCAGTATAATGAAGTTTCTTACGCTTACCCTTAATCTGTTCGATAAATATTAGAGCATCAAACTTTCTTAATTTATCCTTCAATTCACCGATTTCAATAGCACTCATCTTCTTTGTTATAATTGTTTTTACTATTGAATTTTCTGGTAACTCTTCTATCTCCTTATCTATCGGGTCCTCTAATTTATAAATAGGTCTGCATGGTAGCTTAAATTTATCGTGCTTCAGTGTTTCTATATCTAGCTTCATTATATATTTTTCAACTTCTCCAACGTGGCTTGTAAATACCGATCCAGCAACAATAACATTTTTACTGACAGATGGTGAATGAATATGTCCTCCAACAATTAGTTTAAATTTCTTTTCTAACTCTTCTTTCGGCAATACTATCTCATTAAATAGATCAGTAGTTCCAGAATTAGTTTCAGTTTTAGAAATAGCGTGGTGAGTAAACAAAATCTTTCCCGTTTTTAACTCTTCCATTAACATCTTAACCGCTTCTTCATCTGTTTCAACACCCAATTTCTGACGTGAGAAGTACGGCATAAAAGTAAAACCATCTATATCAGTAATCTCGTCAGTAATAATATGCCACTTCTTATTTTTTATTTCCTTTAGAAAGTCTAGTGATGACTTCTTACCACTATATAATTGATCGTGGTTCCCTGCTATTATGTATAACTTCTTGTCATCAAAATGCTCTATAAAGTTAACAAACTTTTTTATTACGTTAGCTGATGGTGTTCTGGAATCAAATATATCTCCTAAAAATACTATGCTATCACAATCTTTGAAGTTATCAATCATAAAATTCATAACCTCTGTCTCTTCTTCGCTCCTACCGCCTTCAATGTATTCGCTGTATGATAGTTGTTCGCTCAAATGGAAATCTGGCACAACGCCCATTAAATTTTTTTGGTTTTTATTCATATTGATTTTTTTGAATTGGTAAGGTTATCGATCTTTCTACTGGCCACTTATGTACTACAAGCCTATTGAATAATATTTTGTATGTAAAATTATAAATATCTGCTAGTTCTCTAATTGTATATAGCTTTCCATCTAGACAAAATCTTAACGTTTTTCTTCTATTATTGGCTTGCTCTATTGGAGTTGCCCACCGACAATTATTTGGCTCGTAATTTCCATCACAATTTATTCTATCAATACTAGTATTTTTCTTGCCAAATTTTTTTATGTGATCTATATATGACTCGTGCATATCAATGTAGAAGTTTTTAAAATCATTCCACCTATTGCAAACAATTATGCCACGGCCACCATAATCTTTATAGTATTTACCACCCTTGCTATTGCATCTTTCTCTTATTCGACGCCAAACACGATAGGTGTCGGTATTAGTCATACCATGAGACCACATTCAATTTCCACGCCCACCATTGGCTTTTCCTATTTTCTTTTTAGTGGAAGCAGAACATGGCTTTCTTTTATAAACTCCTCTTGGCATATTTCTTAGTCTTCTTGATTAAAAACGATACCTTTATTGGCCCACATTGAAACTTCTTCAAGTTTTGTGATAGCTGTTGATCTTTCTCGTGATGGTTTAATTTCTGTTACAAGAAATTCATTTAAGGTCTTACATAACGATCTTATTGTCTTAATCTTCTCAGTTGACATCTCTGTTGGCTTTACGTAGTCGAACGGGTTTTTTTCTTCTTCCATTGTATTTTGTTTATTTATTAGATTAATATTTATCCCTGCCCCCAAAATTATAGGGACAGAGTAAAGATTATTCGCTAATATCAATTTCTTCTTCTAGTGGTCGTTTAAAGATTATTTTATTATAGTTGCGTGGAAGTAAACAGACTATTTCCCATCCTTCTTTTCCCATATCATTAATAGCTTTTAATAAATAATCTTCTAAAAAGATTGCCGTTAGCATCTTTTTTTCTACGCTGGAATCATCAATTTTTATAATTGCATACTCCCACTTTTTCATATCTTTATTTGGCTTCTAACATCTTAATAATCTCGTCGTAGTTACTAGCGATAAATGCTAACTTAGTTTCGTTCATGACAGCCTCTGAAACACCAGCGGCGTCAGCAACTCCTAATTTTGCTTTAGCTAATTCACCAATCTTGTTTAGTTTTTTAGTGTCATCATCTTCACCGCCCATAACTTCGATTGCTTCGGCAGTTTTAGCCTTATCTTTTGCAGCCTCATCAGATAGTTGATCAACTTCTTCAACAGTAATTTTACCATCATCTTCTGCTACTTCTACTGGAGTTAATTCATTTTTGTCCTTCAACCATTCTTCATTAACTACGTTTGGATTAGCAAAAACTTGAATAACGTGAGTTGCATTTTGACCAGGAACTCTTGGTGGAGTTTCTTTTATAAATTCCATACCAACAATCTGACCAAATTTTACATGCTTCATTTGTCTATCAATCCCAGCTTTACCACCAACTAGGTTAATACCTCCATCTTCTCCAAGCAATTCATAAATCTGTTGCATTTCACCAGCCTTATAACTATCTGGCTTTTCACTTTTACCAACATAAGTGCCTTGAACCTTGTCACCAACTGCGGCGAATTTGAAAAAGGATCCAGATACTTTGTTTTCGTCATTGAAAATGTCTTCCATGTTTTTTATATTATTTCTTAATTAATTAACCCTTAACTGATTGTCTGTGCCAATAAAGTTTTCTAACCTTATTCCAAAATATATTTAACGTATTGGAACATCTTCCCATACTATCAAGTTCGGTTGGTTCGTGAAAATGTCCACAACTTATACAACTTCCCCTAGTTCCTTTCTTTACATAGCCACATCTGCACATATCCTCAACATATCCACCGCTCTTAATCAATTTCTTTTCTTCTTCTGATATATCTCCACTCCTTATTTCATTTTCAGAAATAAAGTTTCTTAATTCATCATTATCATCTTTATCGTCACATTTATTTGGGCTGTCTTTAATTTCTAAATCTTCATAATCTTTCCATGCTCTCATAGTCCAAGCCAACACATCTCCTTCAGTTAGAGAATCTGTTGATCCATAATTTGTAGAAGTATATGTACTAGAATTACCCCAAAAATCAGAATCAGCTATTTCATTTCTATTATTTATTCTGCTCGCTACCATTTTGAATAGTTAAATTTTGTAAGTTTACTTCTGGTAACTTATCAATTAGCTTTTTAACCAAATCTTTTATGTCTATAACATCAGAATTAAGATCAACTATCTTATCAAGCATTTCATTTTCTTTCTTCAATACAGCGATTGACTCTTTTAATTCATTCAACTCTAGATCCTTTGTCTTAATTTCTTCGTCCTTAAAATGTTTCATCTCAAATTCTTTCTCCTTAATGTCTAGAACGTGTTGAGTACTAATCTCATTAACTTTAATGCTGTAATTACTATCATTTATTTTTATACTCTTTTCTAGATAGCTTATACGATCTTTTAACTCTTCGGTAGCATCAGAGTTTGAACTACCACTTTTTTGGTTCCAAAATGACATAGTTTTTTTATTTATTATTTAGTTACTCTTATTATACACTATAACTTAAAACTCATCAAGTAGCTATTTTATCACTTTTTTTAATATTGTCCTTGGCCCAAAGTGGCTGTAAGTTTTTTAAAGCCCAACTTTCTTGAAACTCCTTATCGCTAGTAGAAGTATAATTGAAACTAGAGTCTGGTCTAATATGGTCTATATGCCACTTACCATAATTATCCCAAGTCATTCCTGTGATAAATTGTTTTTCAAGGTGAACTTTTAACTGATCTATGGTATATGGTAGGCAATCAAGAATGCTACTATCTTTTTTTTGTTTCCTCTGGCGTACAAGCCTATGCCATATTCCATTACTTATGTTTCTCCTTATCTTGTAATGGGGGTCTGTTGATTTCTTTTTGCGGTATCTTTTACTGGCTAATTTTCCACCTATTGATTTGGAATAGGTTTTATTAGCCTTTCTGCGGCTGGCCTTTCCCCTATCTGTTTGTGAATATTTTTTATCCCTTTCCTGTTTACTTCCTATGCCCTTCCACATTGGATTTTTACTGCCAGTTTTAGCTCTACTTAGATTGGGGCACTTCTTTCCAGTATTCCATGGTTTTCTTCCCCTGGAAGACTGTTGAGAACACTTTGGAGAGCAAAACAAACCCTTCCCCACCCTTAATCTAGAGGAGTAAGTAAAAAATTCTTTTCCACATTTTTTGCATTTCTTTTGTATCATAATATAAGTATATCATAGGAGGGGACAATTTATCAAGTTACTTCTGGATTTCTTTAATTAAGTCATTTATTATAGATGTTGATTTTATTTTTTCTGTATTGCCATCTTCAAACAGCCGATCAAATATATCCTGCTTTTCTCTTAATATTTCTCTCATGCGCTCATCAATAGTGTTTTTAGCTAACAACTGATAAATAGTAACAGAGTTCTTCTGGCCACGACGATGTATCCGATCTTCCGCTTGGCACATATTAGCAGGAGTAAAGTCTTGGTCTATAAACAACATATTCGAAGCGGCCGTTAGAGTTATCCCCATACCAGCCGACTTAATGCCACCAAAGAATATCTTAACTTTATCGTTCTCTTGGAAAGCCTCAATCGATTTTTTCCTTATTAATTCTGGAGTTTTACCAGTAATCATAACGGCTATATCACCAAACTTCTTTGCTAAAATCTCTAGAGGTTCATTATAGGCACAGAATACTACAATCTTTTCCCCACCTTCTACTACGTTGTTGATAACTTCTTCAGCTATCACCAGTTTACTATTGGTGGTTATTTTCCGTAGTTCTCCAAGTCTGACAAGCTTCTCTGCCTGCATACTCCTCTTTACTTCTGGATCACTCTTACCTTTGATGTCTTGTAGATATTCCTCAAATGAGCTCATAGCCAAGTCGTATTCAAACTTACTCTCATTATCTAATTCTGTCGGGATATCCACAAATACTTTAGGAGGTAAGTCTGGCAATACTTCTGCTTTGGTTCTTCTTAAAAAGTACTTAGAAATTTTTTCTTTCAATTCATCTATGTGAGTTGATCCTTCAGCTTCCCAACCCCAGTATCCTTGATGTCCGCCACAATAACGTTTTTCAAAGTGCCATCTACTATTCCACAGCATAGAATCCATTAGTTGAAGACCGTTAAATAACTCTTTCGGACGGTTCAACATTGGAGTACCACTTAGAAGCAGAATAGATGGTATATTTCTAGCAATTGCCTTAACTAATTTCGACCTTTTAGCTGAATTATTTTTTATATATGTAAACTCATCAACTACAATACAATCAAATCTTATAGTTATCAGAAAATCATAGAATTTAGCCAATATATCAAAATTGATTATAAATATGTCATTGTCATTAAAATCCTTAGCACTCAATTTACTTCTACTGTTAATTACTAAGGGTTTTAATTTTGTCCATTTATGTGTTTCACTCTCCCACGCATATTTAACTGATGATGGACAAACAACAATGGTTTTTGAGAGTTTCTGGTGAACAACATATGCTAGAGATTCAAATGTTTTACCAAGTCCCATCTGATCTGCCAATATACCCTTGCCATTATTAGCTACAAAGAAGTTAACAGCTTGTTTTTGATATGGTGATGGCTCTCCCTTTAAGCCCTTAATTTTCATTCCTTGGAGTTTTAGATATTCTCCTAGTTGTGATGGATCCATTATTTTATTTTTATTTCATATTCTTTTTACTCAAAGCTTTTTCTAGTGGCCACTTTGCCTTAAATACTCTATATAATATTGTTGATCGGTCTACACCAATCCTTCTTGCCCATTCTGACATGGTTAGTTTTTTACCATTAAATTCAATAATAACACTTCTTGTTGTATTACTATTCTGTTCAATCCTAGTGGACCATTTACAATTATTTTTACAATAATTTTTATTATTATCAATTCTATCTATTGATGTGTTTTTTCTTCCAAACCTTGATATATGACTTAAATAATCTTCATACATGTCTTCTTTGAAATTAAGAAATATTTGCCATCTATCACAAACATTAATACCTCTTCCTCCCCAGTTTTTATAACCTCTTTGGTTTGGGTTAGAACAACGTGCCCTCATCGCACACCAATTTTTATAAAACGGATCATCTCTCATTCCGTGCTTTTTTATTGCTTTTATCCTTTGGTCTCGTCCATAGCAACCACAACTATTTGTGTTTCCTCCCACCATTGATGTACCATTAACATATAATTCTTTACCACAGTCACATTTACATTTCCAGAAAGATCTATTTTTTCGCATTTCTGCAAATTTAATTACTGACAATCTACCAAACTTCTTACCAGTTAAGTCAAGTTTTAAATCATTTCTGGCCCTATTTTTATTTATTTTATGTCCTGCTTTAAATACCATATAATTGTTTCAACTACTTATGTATCAATTATACATCAAAAATATAAGACCCGTCAAAGTGTTGAATTTCATGCTGGAATATCTTTGCTTCAATGCTAGATAGATTCTTAGTCTGCTTTTCTCCCAGCCTATCTCCTTCTATTTCTTGAAACTCTACCTCACATTTATTCCACCTCTGAACTGTTATTGGTTTATTGTCTGGAAATGATAGGCAACCCTCTTCACTGTCAATTGTATGTCTAGTGTGTCTAACAATAACAGGATTGATTATAACCACCCCATTATTGAAAGCGAAAAATCTAAGTGGGTCCTTCTTTGTTATTTGTTGATGAGCTAGAGCATAGGCGCTTGGAAATATACCTCTCTGAACAAAACACATATTAACCATTATTTCTGCATCCTTTTTAATCCTCTCTATATCTTTGTCAGTAACATCTCGGCTTACTTCCTCGTGTGGATCGACGTAATAGCTCATGTAGTCTATTTGTTTTTCTTCTTTATCCATTTAATTCTTCTTTTATTTCTTTTAGAGACTTTCCCTGCTTCTGTTTCTTTTCTATTAACTTAAGTGATTTCATTGTTTCGTCCTTATCAAATATTTGCATTCCACCTACTATTTGTATCGGCCAGAACATGCCAAGAGCGGCGTAATATGATAGTTTTGATTTATTTATTTCAACTATCTTAGCCAGCTCACTTAAAGAAATTAAATTCTTTGTTTTTTCCATTGTATTTTATTTATTATTTTTACTTATTTTGTTTCTTTGGTTTTTTATAGAACTGTCTGAAGCCACAATAGAAGCCAGCCATAAACATTGTTTATAATTTAACTTTCTGATTAGCTTCCGTAAAGTTAAGTCTGGCATCAATATCTGATTCTCTATAAGCATTTGTCATATTAAGCCATGTTCCTTTTGGCATTTTCTTTTTCTCTTCAACTTTTTTAATATTACTATCAAGTCCATCATCTTCAAATACGTGTTTTTTATTGTTAAGGAAATCAATTATAGCTTTTTTAATTTTCATACTATTTAGTTGGTATATTATTTTTTTCTCTCCACTTATTTAAATATTCCCTATTAGCTTCTGTGTATTTCTTTCTATCTGGAACCTTTGTTATTGTTAGATTTCCAAAATGAGCTACTATTGTTTTGTTAGTTCTGTAGGTTTCTTTTCCAAGTAGTCTTGTTTGGTTCCAAACTTTTCTATCCTCACCCATTCCAAGTAGAAAATTTTCATCCATAAACATTGAGTGTCCCAATTCTTCTTTGTTTAATCCCTTGATTTCCTCTACTAACTCTCTCTTTAATATAAAACAACTACCAAACTCTGCACCCTTCTCATAGACACCATGATTACGCAATGATAAACCACTCTTTTCTAATTTCATTACCTTATTCATATCTAGTTTATTACCCTTAACATTCAAGCAATCTGTCTGAAATTGTTTCTTTACTAAATTTGGCATCACTATTCCAATTTTAGGATCAAGTTCTTCATGTTCAAATGCTTCTAATATATCTTCAATCCATTTATCCCAAACCCATATATCATTATTAACTACGCAGATATATTCGCCACGTGCCAAATTTACACCTTGATTTACTGCTGGAGCAAATCCCAAATTCTTAGGGTTCTTTATAACAACATCACCCATATCCCATAAAGATACTTCACTTCCCCAACCAGCTAACTTCATATCTACTGTGGAACCATTATCAATTAAAATGTATTCTACGTTTCCCCTATCTGTTGTACAATCTATCATTCTCTTAATACATTGCCACGCTAATATTAGTGTTTCATTATCCATGTATCGACCGTTCTGACCAGTTGTAAACCAATTTGGAATTACTACTGATACTTTTGGTATTCTTCTTTCAAAGTTATTTTCCATAATTTATTTCTTATTTTTATTAGTTAAAATCTGTGTATTTAATCTTGGTTATAATTCTGTCACCACGTCTAGTTCTAAATTCTGTTTCTGGTCTAGCAACAATACCTTCTGCTATAAAATCACCCCAAGTAGATTTTAATCCAGACTTAACCAAATCAATGCCGTGTTGTAAAGTTCCATCTCCAATAATAGGGACTATATCAATCCCTAGATTTTCTGCTATATCTTCAACATCTTTTCTTTGTAGCCACATCTCTCCGACCTTAATATCAAATAGTACGAATGATTTATCCTCTCTATAACAACCACCCTTTTGTATTCCCGCACCATATCCCTCTCCATAAAGACAAACTTCTGTTGGATTATCAGTTGTGTTTTCAAATAGTTCATTAAACAAATCCAATTTATCATCAAACATTTTATGTAGATTTTCAATCAAATCTGCGTGAAGCTGTGCATTATCTGATTTGCCATTATATTTTATCTCATTGCCATCAAACATAACTCTGATATTCGTGCCATCTACTTTTTCGGTAAATATCCAATGGTTGTTTTTTAGATATTCAAACTCTGGTAAAGTCCAACTTCCAATGATAATTTTACCTTTGTTTTCCATATCCCTTTTGAACATTGTTTGTATTTTGTGGTATTGTTTCATATCTATTTCTTATTTAATAAAATCTAAATCACTTTTATTAGCTTTTATATTAAATGTATTACTCTTGCCGAAAATATCAGCATCTTTTATATTTATATGACCAGCTCTCACTACCTTACCACTACAACTA
>Ga0307928_10000245_pt1 | contig 39066 bp, 55 predicted proteins | sample AceLakmetagen232_FD_201815 | JGI IMG/M metagenome (GOLD analysis project Ga0307928, IMG submission 201815) | Saline water microbial communities from Ace Lake, Antarctica - #232 | ecosystem: Environmental > Aquatic > Non-marine Saline and Alkaline > Saline | place: Antarctica: Ace Lake...
GTTTCGTGGCGAAGAAGTGTTCGCCGAAACAATAATGGATGGGTCCGCGAAATGACCGCCGCGCTCGAAATCCAAACGGAAGGAAAACATCATGCCTAAATCAATAACAACTACACTCAACGAGATTCGCCAGCATGGCCCGTGTGAATCAGGCTGGAAGACGCTCCTCAGACACCTTGGAAAAACCGTGGCCGACGATGAACCGCTGACGCTCGAAACGATCCTCGACAGCAACGGACTGGACGATGCCCTGTGGTGTCTCCGTGTGTGCCCGCAACACGATAATCTCTGGCGGCTCTATGCTATCTGGTGCGCACGGCAAGTTGACCATCTGATGCAAGACGAACGCAGCCTTACGGTACTAACTGTCGCGGAACGCTATGCCCGTGGTACGGCGACAGATGATGAGTTGGCCGCCGCCAGGGACGCCAGTGCCGCCGCCTGGGACGCCGCCTGGGACGCCAGTGCCGCCGCCAGTGCCGCCGCCTGGGACGCCAGTGCCGCCGCCAGTGTCGCCGCCAGTGCCGCCGCCAGGGCCGCCGCCAGGGACGCCAGTGCCGCCGCCAGGACCGCCGCCAGGACCGCCAGTGCCGCCGCCAGTGCCGCCGCCTGGGACGCCAGTGCCGCCGCCAGGACCGCCGCCAGGACCGCCGCCTGGGCTGCGCAGACCGCAATTCTTCGGCGTGTGTTTCGCGGCGAGGAAGTGTTCGCCGAAACAATGGATGGAGCCGCCCTATGACCGCCGCGCTCGAAATCCTCCAAGGCGACGTGCGCGAGCGCCTGGCCCGACAGGAGCCGCGCAGTGAGAACGCGAATCCCAGCAAAGGAGAACAGAACAAATGAACGACTACGCACCGGGAACAACAGTATGGTTTTGCAGCCCATTTCGCAAGCCAGGAAGCGGCGTGGGACCGTGGGCAAACAGTAGTATTGTTGTCAGAACGCGCAACCACCGCGTCACGCTAAAGGGATGGAAGATGACTTTCCTGCCGGAGCAGCTACTGGCGTGGACCTTAAGGAACACGCAATGAGCTACTCATTCTACATTGGCAACGCAGTACCAACACACGGAATAGAGGATGGAGAACTGTTCGCGCGTTGGGAAGTGACTCCAGAGAAACACGAGGCCTTTGAGATCATGCCCAACGACGACATGACGAGTAACGGGAACGACCGCTATCCAGCCTACATCGCGTGGCATGAGTTTTGTCTTGAGGCCGGAATTGAGGAAATGTTTTATGATGACCAGACCGGCTTTGTTTCTCAACATCCAGGTTGTTTTCTGCTCAAACGAGGACATCTATTGCATGTCCAAGGCCGGCTTGCGCACAGACGCCGCGTGTCGGACAAGCCACCTGGTTTTCCGACTTATAACGGCGATTGGAAGATCGTCGACGCCGACAAGTATGACGCCACCCTTGCCCGGCTGATCTGGTTGGAATACTGGATGCGATGGGCTCTGGAGAATTGCGAGATTCCAGCCATCCAAAACACATAACGATGATGCCCCTTGACCACGCGAAAGGAAACGCAAGATTGCCGGGGCACCGGTCGCGATTAGCCTTGAGGCGTCGCCAGGCACATAGCAACTGGAACTGGGAAGCCGGTGCCCCGGCATATATTTCGAGGAAAGGAGTGCCCCACGATGCGGCCCGACGACCCGGCCAGACCACGCGAAATGCCGTCGAAGTATGCGACCGCAACATCGCTGACGGTCCCGCCTTCGCACCTCCGGTCGCTCTATCGGCCACGCCGGGCCACACGGTGGGACGATCCCGCCAAATCTCCCGGAAAGGAGAACCTGTTTTTCAGCGACCTTGCCACAGCTGTTCCTTCTGGAAAAGAGCATCTGGGCAAAACGAGGCCGCCCGCTGCTGGAACCCCGGAGCGGGCGGCACTCGAAACGAGAAAGGATAGAGAACAATGATACTCAGAGAATACTTCGAAAACTACCTGCAAACCAGAGGTATGTGTCCCAAAGAGGCGGCATTGGTAATGGATATTCTTGTTGCCGATAAAATCTTCAAAGAGGTGAAGTGGGAATCTGCAAAGGAGGATTATTTCGAGGGTCTACTTGTCGTTCTGAGGATGACAGTAAACCGATTCGCTCTCGACTGGATCAAAGAGAACAAACCCGAAGCATGGTATCGTCCAGTGTTCGAATAATCGAAACGAGAAAGGACCAAGAACAATGGGACTGAAAATGAGCGACGTAAAAGAACCTGAAATTGCAGACAAAAGCGTCTGCCTCGGAGATTTGCCGGTAGGCCGCGTGGCAGTTATTGTCCGCTGCTGGGACGCCAACCTAATAGGGCATCTGGTCCGCAAAATCGAAATTGACGTCTTGACCACGAGTGGTGGCGTTTGTTCGGTTACGCACTTTTTCGACCTGACGAGCATAAACCACAACCGGCTTGATGTTGAGGTGGTGTCGAGGCAGCGTTCCACCCATGCCGTCCGCGTTCTGGGCCCCGATGACGATATCGTTCCCGGCGAGCACGGCGGCCTCGTCCTGAAAAACCCCGAGCCGGTAGCGGAAACGCGAGAGATTGAATTACGTGAGGCGGAAGACTGGAGTTGCGGAGTTTTCCCGAATAACCCCAACCCAGTCCCAGTGCTGGTTGACTATAAACGCGGGGTAGTGTGCTTTCGGAGTGGTTATCACGTCGTAATTGATGCACACGAGACCTTCCGCCCCTACCCCCCCGGCACGATCCTGACCTTCGAGGTCGAATAACATGACCGAAGAAAGAAGAAAGGAACATCATGTCACCTGACGAACTGAACGCACTACCAGAAGAGCAAGAACCAAGTCAAGAGGAAACGACACCGGCATGTCCGTCGTGCCCATCGTGCCAGGCGGAAATGTACGTCGTAAGTGTCGGGGAAAACTTAGCGGGCACAGGGTGCACGGTAAACTATGCCTGCCCGCAATGTGGGCGGGAGACGACAGAAGTTGAGAGCGTTCCACAGCCCAAGGAGCCCGCGACAGAACCCGAGAAGCCCGGAGCCGTCGAGCGGGAACGGCTGGCCCAGAACATCACAATCGCCATGCGGAGGGCTGGTCTGAGCTTCGACATGCTCGCCGGCCGCGCCCATCTGCACGCGAGCACCCTCAAGCGCATTGTACTGGACAAAGAACGGGCAAAGGACAACACCATCGGCCATATCTCGACCGCCCTCGGCTTGCCCGATCCCTGCGTACTCCACTACGACACGGCGGCCGAGATGATGGAATGGTTCGATTTCCTCGATGCGAAGGAAGCGCGCGATGCGAAACGCCGAGGTCTGGCCCGCACAGTCGAGGACCGCCCGGCGCCGAAACGCTGGTGGCAACGCCCGTGGGCGAATATCGTAGGGCTCGCCTTGGCCGGTACGCTTATGACCGGGGTCGTGTGGCTACTGATGTGGCTCGGTTCGGTCATAGAGTAGTAGGAACCAGATGCGGAAGAAAGGGGAAGGCCGATGCGAACACAACTGGAAATTGACGAAGACATGCTACTAGAAGAACTAAATAACGGCGTTATATCGCAAAGTGAATACAATGAGGCAATGCGCGAATTGGAGCGAGAAGACCGCGATTGCGCCGAAGATGCAGCCCGACAAGCCTATGAAGATGAACTACAGCGCTGGTAAGAAGGAGAAGACCGATGCGAACCCCCACTGACTGGCCGACATGCGGAGTCTGCCGCGCGATAAAGATTGAGGACGCCAACGGCGATCTTCGTTGCCCCACGTCGGGCTGCGAACGATACAAAGACGAAGAGTACGAGTACGAGTTCGAGCACTGGATCGAAACTCACCCGAACGAAGAAACCGAAGAGGAGACAGAACCATGAGAATAATCAACCGAAGATTTGGCCGCGAGTGCTTGTCGGTCCAGGGCACCGGGGCCACGCATCGAATCTGCATCGGATTCGACAACCGATACTCTCAACCGAAGGATAAACAAGCCTACCCGTTCCCCGGCAAACTCCCCGGCTTCCTGCTGAACAAGGATGCGCTGGGCGGCGACGGCTTGCCGATTGTCGATTGGGAAGCGATGAAAAGCATCGGCGACTACACCGAGCAGAAACTGGCCGACGCGAAGAAAGGACAGATGAAGTCCGGGCCGGGCCTACTCCCGACCGTTCTGCATTTCATCATCATCAACGACGCAAAGCACGGGCTCGGTGGTTGGGAGTATCCCGGCACGTATGGCGAGGCGCTGGAGTGCTGGAATAAGAGCGGGCTCTTTTGCTCCGGCGACGGCTCCACGGCGAGCCGCAAGCAGGCCGACGGCACGAAGAAAACGATGGACTGCGTGCCAATAGGCCGCACGGGTTCCGAGGCTGGCGACTTTTGCCCGGAGAGTGTGCGCGGTGAATGCAAGAGTCATGGGCGCGTAATCCTCTGCCTCTTCGAGGTCGACGAGAACGGCGAGCCACAACCGCTCTCGAAGTCCTACGGTTGGGATGCCCGCTACCGCCTGGACACGAGCAGCGAGAACTTTGCACCGACCGCCCTGGCGGCACTTGATAGCGCTGCAGATCGCACGAACGGCATTATCCATGGCCTAACCGGGATTCTCTCGTACCAGATACAGAAGAAGCGCCACGCGAAGGGAGTCGGCATCACCGGGCAAGTAGTCTTCGCGATCCTCGCGGCTGACATCTCGGACCGTGAGCAGCAACTATGGAACCGCCACCTTGAGGAAACGAAGGTTCTTGCCATCGAGGCACCGAAGGAACCGGAAGGCACGCCGAACCCGTTCGGCGCCGACGAAGCGCCGGAGCCCACGCCGAACGCGCCGCCCGAGCCTGAGATCATTGACGGCGAGGAAATCACCGAGCCGATCAAGGTGGCCGATGCCACCGATGACCAACTGGCCCAGAGCCTCAGCGCGTGGGCCGGAACCGCTGAGGCATTCCCCGAGAAGGTCATTATCCATTTTCAAGAAGAGAAATCCGGGAACGCAAAACACTTCAAAGTGCCAAACCCAGACTGGTTTTTCGCAGGGCAGGCAGGCAAGAACGCTACCAAGCGTCACGGCTATCTGCGCGATATCTGCGAGGGACTCGAAGACGAGCACGACCCGGACTGGCAAGTTTTACCGGAAGAGGAGGCGGAGCCATGCTGATAGCATTCGTAGCAGACATACACGCGCGCGGGAAAGACTTGAGATTAGGCCGCGCACAGATGGACGCGCTTTATACAGAGTGCGTGAACCGTAGGGTTTCCGCGATTGGTATTGCTGGGGACGTGTTCGACCGTCCGCAAATCGGCGACGAGAACGCATCTACTGGGGCAATTATCGACTCGACTCAGGCCCTCGCAAATCTGGCCCTCAAGATAAGGGTATACATGATCCCAGGCAACCATGACCAAAGCGGAGTTGGTTCGGCTGATGCGCTCCACGCATTCGATTCTGTGTCTGGCGTAAGAGTATGCCACGAACCGGCAGTACTATCCACAAGGGACGAGATTGATTTCGTCTGCGTTCCTTGGTCGTGGGCGGGAGACAATGCCGAGCAGGTGATTTGGGATATGGTTGAGCAATGTCGGCCCGCCGCAAAGAAGATACTCCTGGCCCATGTCCGGGTCACTGGCGCGCGCATGGGAGGATCATTTACCTGCGACGCCAAGCCGGGCGCGTGGCAAGTCTCGCGCGGGTTTCTCGAATCGCTTGACGTCGATCATATCGCCCTCGGGGATTTTCACGCACGCCAGGAACTCGTACCGGGGAAGGGTGGCTATGTCGGAGCACTTCGCCAGTTGAACTACGGCGAGGAAGGCAACCCGGCAGGCTTCGAGATTTGGAACTCGGAAACCAACGAGACCGAATGGGTGGAACTCCACTACGCACCCGAATACCGCACGGTGATGTATGATTCTCGTAACCCGAGCCCAGTTGTATCTGTCAAAGGGGAGCGACTTAAGGTCCAAATAGTCGGCGATGTAGATCACGCCGAGGTCCGCAAAATGGAATCTATTGGCATCCAGGTCGAGCATATCATCGAGCGCGAGGAGCGGGTTGCCCGTGCGGAAGTGCCGCCTGGAATCCTGGACGATCCGCACGGACTGATAGACCTATGGGCAGGGCAACAGGAACCGACCCTTGAACCGGCACGCCGTGAGCGGATGTTGGCGGTCTATGACAAAGTGTTCGCAGATATGATCGCCCCGTCTGCCCAAGCAACAGATACAATTGAAGCCCTCGGCATAGTCACAGAAGGGAGTAACGACGCATGAGAATATGGAAATATGATCTACACAAAGCGATTGAACACATCGAGATACCTTGGTATTGGCGGGTCATATCTGTTGCTTGCCAAGAGAATCATCCGGGGGCATTAATATCTTTCTGGGCTATAGTTGACCCTGACACCAACCTCCATCGCCGAACTTTTCATGTTGTCGAGACGGGGCGTGAATTGCCAACAGAGGCGCTATCGTTTGGAAGCCTACACTACCTCGGAACTGGCATAGCGCACCAAGGTTCTCGTGTCCTGCATCTGTTCGAGGAAAGGTAAGAGCCATGAAACCACTGACACTAACACTCGAAGGCATCGGCCCGCACCGCAGCACGTCGGTCGATTTCTCAAAACTTCCAAGCCCGATCGCGGTAACCGCGCCGCGCGGTACCGGCAAGACGTGGCTGGTCGAGGGCATTTTCGCGGCTCTGTATGGCGAGTTCGCATGGTACCCCGGAAGCATTTACGAGGCTCTGACGCAGGGCGGGACCGGGGAAGGCACGATCACGCTCCTATTCGAACACGCTGGCAAGACATATGAGGTCGAGCGCACGATCAAAAGCCGCACGAAAACCAAGACCCAACAGGCATTCCTGCATCTTCGGAAAGACTACGATGTGGAAATGATCGCTGGCCCGAAAGTCGGCGACGTAGACCGTGCGATATCGGCCATGCTCGGCGACAAGGAAATTGCCCTCGCGACGTGGTTCCTGAGCCAAAACCGCCGCCATGACATGATCGGCACCCCGGGAGAGAAAGACATCGTCGCCTTCCGACGCATGGTGCTTGGCTCTCTTCTCGGCACCGCCGCTTTGGATACGATTGAGAAGAAACTCGCCGCCCTACTGAGCACCGACCGGCACGTGACCGAGGAGCTCGAATCGCAACTGGCGGGCGAACAAGACTGGGTAGAATTGACAGGGACCGCGCAATATGACCTGGGCATTGCCAACAGCAGCCAATTTGTAACGGACGTTACACTGGCGACTGTCGAGGGGGAGCTGGAAGAGGCGCGGAAGCGCGTCCGGGACTCTGAGGCTGGCGACGATATCCTGCGCGGCCAGATTGCAGAGCACGCGAGCGCCAAACGTGCGCTGGCAAACGCGCATACAACCGTTGAGTCAACCACGAACGAAGTGGAGCGATTGGAGAAACGCGCCCAAGGGCTCGACAAGGCCGAGCAAGACGAGAAGCGGCTGGCGGATGCGCGCGCCGCGATAGTTCCGCTTCAGCAAACCGTGACAGAGTTACGTCAGAAGTACAACAGCGCCCGATCAATAAATACCGAACGAGCCGCACAGAACAAAGCATTCGACGACCGGCGCGGCTCGATCACAATGGAGGTCAATTCCCTAACTGAACGCATCCAGCAACTCAACACGCGGCTGGCGAAAAAACCTGTGACGCCCGGTGCCCCCGAGGTCTGTGCGGCCTGTCCGCTACTGGCTGAATATGTAGCACTCCCCGTGGCGATCCAGAAATGGGAATGGGAACTCTACGCACAACGTGACGAACTGGCCGATGTACCGGATAACGCGCCCATCACCGACTTGTCCGAGATTATCGCTCAAGGCGATGCTGCCACCGTAGAAGTCGCGTCTAAGCAGCGCGAGATTGATACCCTTGCCGGAGCCCCAGAGCGGGTGCGTTCGTGCCGTGAGGCTGCGCAGGATGCGCTCGACAAACGAGATGCGCTGATGGTCCTACAGGAGACGGTACGGCAAGAGCAGGAGCGCGCCGACGCAACCGAATCCGCCGCCGCGAGTGCGGCCGAAGCCCTGGCGAATGCCGAGGCCCAGCGATCAGAACTAACCAGGGCCCAGAACGATGCGCAGAAAGCATTCCGTGAGGCCGAAAAGAAGGCCAAGGAGATCGCCGCGGATATCACCCGTCGCGAAACGAACCTTGAGAACTACAAAGTCCGCGCCGGTGAGGCCAAGGACAAACGAGAGCGGGTGGCGAAACTCCGGGAGAAGATCGCAGGCATGGCAGACCTGCGCCAGTGCTTCGGCCCAAAGGGAGTCCGCCAGATTCTCGCTGACGCCGCCACGCCCGATCTCGAAGCAATCGCGGACGATCTTTTCGAGCGAGCGACCGGCGGCCGTATGCGGCTCAGGATCGCCACCCAGAAGGTTCTCGCCGATGGGAGTCTCGCCGAAGACTTCGGCATCCTGGTCCGTGACCAGTGTGGCGAGCGTGATGCCCGCCGGTTTTCGGGCGGTGAGTTGCAACTCAACCGGATTCTCTTTCGCGTCGCTCAGGCCATTTGGATCGGCCAATTGCACGGCCGCAAGCCGGATTGCCTTTGCCTCGACGAGGCGTTTGACCAGTTGGGCATCGAGGGCGCGGAGGAACTATTCGCCGTGTTCGACTACCTCGCCGACCAGATCGGTATGCTGATAACCGTGACGCACGACGGCCTGATTGCCGACCGGCACCGCTCGCAGATTCGACTCAAGAAACACATCAGCGGAGTGGCCGTTACGCTCCAGGGAGAGAGGGAAACGACATGAGCAAGGACGTTGAGATTGTGCAACTGATTCACACACGCATCAAGACAACCGGTGAAGGAAAAGCCCCTGATGATCCGTTCCGGGTCGTGGAGCAATGGTGGACAATGGGCGGCGATCTGGTATTCGAGCGCGATGCGTGGAAAATGCGGTACGCACTGAAAGCACAGGGCGAACAAGTCCAGGAAGAGAGGAACTAATCATGGCAAGCAAAACGGAGAATGACGACTTCGGAGAGGCCCTATTTTCAGATTGGCCGCTAGACGCTGCTATCGGCTGGATACAGGCCAACATGAAGCCCGAGGACGTATTCACCACCGCGCAACTCAAAAACTGGGTGCGGGAACACGAGTACGCCAAGAAGGAATAGGAGATGCCCGATGTACCAGATCGTGATTGATACCCGCGAGCAAAACCCGTTCCTGTTCTCGGACAAGATCGAGACCGTGGCGGGCACCATACCGCTCGGCGACTACACCATCCGGGGCCTGGAAGATCGGATCGCCATCGAGCGCAAAAGCCTGTCTGACCTGCTCGGCTCGATGACAAACGACCGACCGCGATTCGTCCGCGAACTCAAGGGGCTGCGCCGATACGCTTTCGCGGCGCTCGTGATCGAGACAAACTGGGACACGATCCGATCGGGTCGCTATCGCTCGCGCATGTCGGCGGCCTCGGCGTTGGCCTCGCTGATTTCATTCGTCGTCAAGTATGGCATTGTCCCGGTCCTGGCAGACAACCACGAGATTGGTGCGGCAGTCACCGAGGGGTTGCTCGTGCAATATGCGAAGCAGATTGACGCCGCACACAAGGCGATGCACGCGCACGAGAAGAAAGGAGCGGTGAAAGCCTGGCTCCGCCGCGCGAAATAAACCTGAAGGACAAATCGAAAAGGAGAAAGAGCATGGCAACAGACACAGCGAAAGACACACCAGAAGAAACCGGCGGAGTAATCCCCGGCAAGAAAGGAAAGGAGGCGAGCGATGCTTGACAGGCGAGAGTTTCTCAAGAAGGCGGGGGTGGCCTCTGCTATGGTCGTGGCCGCGCCCGTTGTGGTGGCATTGCCGAGTAAGCCAACAACCTGGACACAGGCCGAAATCTTTCAACATGCGTGTAGTCGTGGCACCGTGGAGGTGGAAGGAATCGATCAGTTCGGGGAGCACTGCCGCGTGACATACCCGTTGACAGAGGAATCGCTAACGGTCCCGATCCTGGGAGGAACCTTTGACACAGGCATTCCAGGCTGGGGGCCTCTCACATTGACTGCCCAAACGGTTACGATTGGAAAGCCGATTGACCCTCACCGACGACGAGTAGGAGTTCCAGGGGGCGCCCACGGCCCGGCGGTGTCGCATAGGCATCGTCGGGCCTGCGTGCGCGATGAGTAGCCACGGCGGCCCCTGAGCGCGATTAGCGGCGAAAAGGTAGAATCAGACGCCCCCCAGGCCCAAGCGGCTTAGGGGGCGTCTGTGGCGCTGCTACTCAGGGCTCAACCGGCGCGGTCCACGGCGCGGCGCTCACGGTTCGCGTGTTGCTCGTCACCGGATCGGTAGCAGCCAACGTGTAGATGTCGTCGGGATCGATGCCCATCGGCCACTGCACCACGAGCACGCCTGTCGTCTGCTCGTCCCCTGACCAGTATTGTTCCATCGTGTAGCGTTCGAGGGCGCAACCGGCGAGGGTGAGAAGCAAGATAATTGCGAGTAAATGTTTCATCGGCCCAGCCCTTCCTTGTGCAATTTCAGCGCAAGAGCAAACTCCTTGCGCACGTCTTCGACAATCGGTGCCACCCGCCGCGCGATTTCTTCGCCCTCGACAGTGCGATACAGGCCCTGTGCGTGCATCTCGTCGCGTATCATTTTGACAAACTTGATGACCTGGGCCTCTTGCGCGGTGTCGAGATTGACGATCTTGAGGTGATCCAGGAGCGCACGTTTTCCTGGGCTATCGGGAAACAGTTCGATTCCCGTAATGAGTGACTTGAGGGTTTTCAGAGTGTCCTTTGTCACCCCCACAGCATCGCGGGCCCGGAAGTGCTTATAGACCCCCCAGATCGTCGGGATGATGAGCGCCACAATTTGCAACCACATTTTGATGTCCTCCATGTCACTTCTCCTTCCGTCGCTAGTGTCTGTTTTTGTAGTTCGTCCAGGCTCCCCAGGCATACCATGCGGCCAGCCCAGCGATCCCGAGGATTATCCCGACCACGCCGATTGCGATATGTGCAAGCATTTCTCTTCTCCCTTCATGCTGTAATTGCTTCTTCCACCTTCTCCTCGGCAATACGAGCCGCACGCCGACGCTTGAACCAATTCCCGCGCACGCATTCGCACGTACCGTGATTTCGACACTCCATCCAGTTCGTCTTTGTCGAGCCGATAGGATAAGGTTGCTTGCGCGTTCTGCTCATGTCGCCTCTCTTTCCACGATCCCCAGCACCGGCGCGAGCTCCTCCATGATGTCGATTATGTCGCGCGCATAGTGCGGATTGCTCTCGCAATAGATCGGGCAGAAATGCAACGGGAACGATTTGTAGGCCAGGATGCTGTGCTTGGGACACATGCGCCAAAACGCGATGGCCGTCTCCAGCGCCTCACGCGGCTTGTCATACTCTGAGGAATGCAGCACGAGATAGGCCCAAGAGAGCGCACTGGATTCGGGCGACTTGAACTTTCTGATCTTGTCTCCGTGTACTCCAGCAACCCAAGCCTGATCCCCGACCGCACTGATACCCCACCAGTTGTGCCACTTCCGGCACGCCGCGCTCGGACGGTTCTCGGCCGCGCACCAAGCCTCCAGGACCGCTTGAGCCGCACCGAACCACGCCAGCATTTCCATGTCGAACGCTTCCGGCACACCTGACCGACCTGGACTTTCTAATTTGTAACGATGCAGCGCTTCGAGCGCCAGCGCATAGGCTGTCCGCGCGAAGTTGTGCCGCTCGAAGTTCTCGCCGTCTGTGTTCATCGGTTCTTGCCACTCCCTTGCCCGCCGCCTTTGCCGCCGCCGGGTCCGCCGGATGGACAGGGGCCTGTGTTTCTTCCGCCGCGTCGCCCGCCTGCCACCCCCTTGCCTGCTCCACGACCGTCACGCGGCCGTGATGTACCTCTTGGGTTTCTCGTTGCCTTCGCCATTTTCCCGGTATCCTTTCTAACTCTTCCAGAACATGAGTTTTGTGCCGATCATTACTATCGCCCCGCCGATTGCACCGAAGAAAGCAGACCGCGTTTCTACCTTTGCGAGCCGCTCCGCGTGGGGAATGCATGGTAGTTTCGCCAAGGTTTTTTCTATAGCCACAAGGCTGCCCTTGATTTGCCCGATATCTTCGGCAACCTGTACGTCCCGCTGGTTTATCTCCGGCATGATCTTCCTCTTCCTTGGCACTTCTTAGTACGAGAAACTCGCAACCTGCATGACCACTAAACTAGAATCCTCAATCGTGATATTGCCCGTTCCCGATCTGTTCGCCACCCACAGTTCAACCGTATCATTTGCAGATAGGTTTACAAGCCCCGCTCCGGAAACATTGTCCAAAGCGCCAGCGCCCAAAAACTTCGAGTGCGCGTGTACGTTCCCATGCTGCGTTGCGCCATTATTCGTGTAGACAAAGAAGTCGAATACGTCATTCGGGGACGATCCAATTCCACACACCGAAAACGAAATGTAATAGATTCCCGGTTCGCCGACCAAGATATCATTGCCTGCAGTGATGCCGCGTGGAGTTATATTGCCATTCGACACGCCTTCCTCTGCAAAGAAAAGCATTTGAACGTAAACGTTTGCAGTCGTTATCACCGTTTCCGCGACATTATCTAGGGTCCAGATGTCGCCGCACTGGAGGCCGCCGCCGCCGACGAAATTGACATCACCGTCCGCTTCGACTTCGGTGTGGCTCGTGGACAGCGCGCCCATCCGCGTGTCGCCCTGGACGCCCAGAGTCGCGTACAGCGTGGTGGTGGCAATGCTGACCTCACCGGTAGCCACAACAGTCGAGCCAAACGTCGCCGCGCCGTCCGCGTTGAAGGTACCGGGAACATCCACCAAGCCACCGGGGTTTATGTTCAGTCTCGAAAAAGAATTGCTCCACGCAATATTACTTCCCGCAGCCGTCCCACTATTCCCACGAAATTGAAGCACGTCAGATTGTTTGAATATCTGGAAGTTACTGCCCGCATCTGAACTATTATACCCCGACCCGTCCCAGTAAGTGTCCAAGTTCAGGCCAGCGACATCGTGAGCGTAGCCAAATAGTTGTGTTACCGGGTAGACGTCATCGTCATCCGTTATGCTCAAGATCGGTTGATTTGCCTCAATGGTGACAGTACCCCCAAACTTGTAGTTTCCTACGCCGTCGAAACTCGCCGTGTCCGCCGCGTCCACGCCAACGCCAATCTCAAGGGTGCGCAACGCATCGGCTGTTCGGTATCCGGAAATCTTGAACTCGGGCGTTGTGCCAGCAGCCGACGCACCGAACAAAGTCACGTCGAGAGAACTTCGCTCAATGCCGAGCACCCGGTCTCCGACGAGATAGCCCGTGGCAATATAGTAGTTGTCCGTCGAGTCGCCGAGCAGCCCTGTCGCCCACTTAGTGGTGCCAGCCGTTTGATAAGCCGTCACCCCTCTGTCAGTGACGGCCCCGCGATCCACGGCGACGTCGGCGCTTACTGCGCTATCCAGCGTGAGCGTCGTGCCGTTGCTCTCGATGTTGCCGGTGACGGCGAGCGTCTCGCCAACCGTCGCGAGGCCTGCCACGGTCAGGTCATCACCGACAATCGTATCATCTGTCGATACAAGATCGCCCCGCGCCGTGATGGTGGTACCAACGTCGAGGTTCGCCGTGATGCTCGTCTCGCCGTCCGAGGCCCGCACCCAGAGCGCCTTGTTCCCCGTCGCGTCCATGAACAGACAATCAATATCATCACCGTTGGGATTCACCGTGAAGGCATTCTGCGTGTCATCCTCTACCGCTTCCCACATTATGACGCCGCCGCAAGTGCACGAGGTCATGTCCTCGCCAAAGTGCAGATAGGTGTTGAAGGCTGTGTCGGCTTGGTGAAAGAGGTATTGTGCGATTGTTGCGTTCGTCGCGTTGACGTAGCCTGTCACGGTCAGTTGCGCCGCGATGTCGTCCCACACTAGATTAGCATCGCCGCCAAACGCGCCGCCATTGTTGTACTGGACTTGCGTGGTCGCTCCCGCTGGCGTCCCCGCTGCCACCAATTCCGCCAGCGTTTTCGTGGTCGTTACGCCGTCCAGAAGGGTGATGTTGTCCGAGGCGTCCCGAGATATCCGAACCAACTCGTCCGGCGAGAGCGGGTCTGTTTCAAGATAGATGCTTTCAGTATACACCCCGCCCGCTGGCACACGCACGGCAACCGCGCAAAGCAAGGCCGCCATAAGTAGAACTGTCTTATATCGCATTGTTCCATATCCCCCTTGTGATTAGCGCCCTGTCACTCTCGCGCAAACGCATCATTGCGCGGCGCAGGTCAGTGTTGAAAATCGTATCGTTTTCGGTGCCGTCGGTGTCCGTGTCCACCTCGAAATAGCCGCTATTCTCCCACGTCGTGTCGGGGTCAGTCCACGGTTGCACCGCAAAATCGGTCGGGTAGGTGTCGCTCGTGACAAGGTTCGCAACCTGCAAACGCCCGGCGCTGGTCAAAATCGCGGCGGTTTCGAGTGACTTGTTCTCATGGTCCCCGCCCGTATTCACGGCGAAGTAAATCGCGTTCGTATCATACTCGATTAGATCGGTGGCGGCGGCACCCAGGTTGGTTCCCGAGATGACCAGATTTCCCGCAATCTTGAAACCTGTGTTGTCCCACTGCCCGACAATGCTTCCGTCGATTGCGATCCGGCCCCGGTTCCATCCCGGATAAACGTCGATGTACGAAGAGGAGGCAACATCTTCCCAGATGCGGGTCTTGGTGTCGGATATCCCAACCACGACGGACAGACGATCCGGCGACGGAAACGAGAGCCCCAGAATGCGGCCCACGGCGCCAGACAGGTTGGCGTACGAATCTGTCAGCGTGACAACGTCGAAGAGCATCAAGTCGATGTGCGGCCCGGCTGGAAGCCCGAACGTGACGAGCGTCCGCGTCGTCGCATTGTCGGCCAGGATGTTGTCTGAGATTATCTCGACATTGCCTTTCCCAGTGGCCACCACAACATTCTCAATCAGCCATTCGAGATTGGGAGTCACCCGGTGCACGCCCCAGTTTTTCGCTTGGGACACATAGTCGTTGCCCTCGTAAAGATTCTTGAACCCTAAATCGCCGTCCACACGCCGGCCGTAGTAAATGGCAACCTGGTTCGCGACAAGCGATAGGTGCGTTCGCTGTTTCGTCGGGAACGGAGCGAGCATATTGTCTCGCGTCAAAGCGCGGTCCGTCGCCTCGAAATCGGCCGATAGGCGCGGCGCGAAAACTATCTGCCCCCCGTCAATCGAAGCGCGAATGCCAGCATCGAAAATGGCAGAATAGAGCAGGTCTCGCAGTTTGATAGGCTGGATGATCCTGCGGTGGAACGTCCACGAGTTCGCATAGTTCTGAGTAGCATCTTTGATAGCCGCCGCGAAAGAGGTGTTCTCAATCGCCGCTGATGTCAATCCGTAGAACGAGAAACCCGTCGATGCAACCGGCGTGTAGGGATCATAGGTTCCGGTCAGTATCTTATAAATTGCTTCGTAAGACTGGATCGAGCCGTTCGTTCCAGCCGTCGCGCCTGTGATTCCAACCACGCGCGCCGTCGCCTCTACCGTGTCCTCAGTGATAGGTTCGGCAATTGTGTCTAACACGTCCACCTCGAAGTCGGCATTGTAAACCCTGATTTCCGTTTCGTTGCCCACGTTCTCGGGATATTGGATTTGAATCATCGGGGCGTCCGCGCCCGTGCCGTCGAACCAAGGCCAGCCCCCCGCCGCAAGGACGGGGGTCGTGATGTCCACCCGCTGCCTCACGCGGGAAGAGGGGATCATGGAATCGAGCGGGGTCGTTTCGCCAACGAACGTGCGCGACTCCTGAATGTAGAGCGCGACGCCAAGCAAGGTAAACTTCACATAGCCATCGTGTTCACCGAGAGATGGTGTGAGATATGGGATGTCTTCGTTCGGCGCATCTATTGATACAGTGGCAGCAAGCAACTGATCTTTCGTAAACGAACCAGAGACAGATAAGACAATCGTGCGAGCTTCATTAGCCGTCAGCGTTGACGTGGTTTCACTGTCCGAACTCCCGCCAATCGTCAGGGTTGCACGCGCCTTGCCAAGGCTTCCTGATCCTTTTACTTCCACATGCGCGACGATTGTTGCTATTGCCATATCATCATCAAGTAATCCATCATCAAAGACGCGCAGATTTAGGTTTGCCGGGTGCATTGTGGCGAAGGCTATATTGCTTGCCGTATAGCCTGAGCTAGATTCTGACAGGAGCCCGCTTCCATAATTGACAACATCTCCGCTCGATAGGGTGTCAACATCTGGCCAGTAGTATGCTATTGCTTCGCCAGGCGGAGGAGCGAAAGAGGCCCTGAATCTCTCCGTAGTTGACCCAGTGAACGAATGGAACCGCATCTCCACCGTTCGTGTTGAGAGATTCACGCCCTCCGATAGCACGAACAAAGCCGTCGAGTCGTCCGTCGGGTCCGTGTCCGGGGCAAGCGTTCCGTCAACATCGGTAGGTTGTGCAAGCGTCGCGGAAGCCGCCTCAACCGCCCCGGCGAGAACCCGAACGGTTGGCGGAGTAGTCGGCCACGAACCCCCGGCAAGGTCAACCTGGTATTCCACAACCGCGAACGCGCGTTTGATCTCTGAGTTCTCGTCACTCAAGTCGTTCGTCTGCGCCACTTTGAAGTTACTGTTTGCCGTTAGACCGGCATAAGTAACGTGTGCATCGTCTTCGGTGTAGTCCACCGCATCGCCGGGGTTCGTGACGTTCCCACTGCTCCCATCGTCGGCCATCACAATGGGCGAAGCCGCTTGTCCCAACCGTATCAGGCTTGTCGTCGTTCCAGTAGTCACAACGGTAGGCAGACCGTACAGCGTCATCACTTGGACGTACAGGCTATCACCCTCCGCAAGAAGTACAGCCGCCGTGGAATAATACGGCAAGCCGCCGCCAGGATCGACAGAAGGGATGGTCTGACCGTTAACAACTACCGTGTCGAGCCACGCCGCCGCGCCGTCCATCGCAAGGAAATCGTAGTGGTCCAGTTCCTCGATTACCTCTGCGCCGTTCGCGTGCTCGGTCTGCGTCGTGTTACTCGCACCGCGCGTCAAACCCGTGAGCGTGTTCGCCCCAACATCAATCCCGGTGAAACTGATTTTCTCCACGTCAACAATCACAGAACCGGGGGCAGTAAACACAGAGGCCAAAACGTCCGATGCAAGGTAGAGTATGGCATCATCAAAGGAGTGGCGCCCACTTAGCGTCGCCCGCTCGCCACTCGTTACCAAGAGCAGCGGCGCCTCTTTGATTTCCCCAAAGATCATCGGGATCATGTCCCCGAAGGAGTGTTTCGCGCCAGATATCAATTTAGCCGTTATCAACCGACCAACGACTTCCTCCCCTACTGTCTGGAAGTAATCCTCGCACCCTATTCGCAACACTAGCGCCCCATTGGCAGAGTCCTCTCCAACGGAGGTAATTCTATATTTCCCCAGCGTGCTCCAATCGGTGTCCGAAAGTGCACTGCCGGTGTAGAATACCTGATAGAACACTATCTCCAAACCGATGGGGTTTTCAAGGTCCGCTTGCTCGTTTATCGGCGTGGCCGCGCTTTGATCCACGATCATCGCGAATTGTACGGTCTGAAGGGGGTCGGCTTTCTCTATCGACAGATTGACCGTCCGGCGTATCTCTGGGAAAGTGGAAAGGAGCGGCAGAAACGTCTTGCCCGAATCGGGATCAATCTCCGCCGTCGCGCGCTCGCTATAGTATTCCGTCCCGCTGTCCCAGGCAATCGACAGAAACCGGGACACCCGATGCCCATCCGCTGCTCGCGCCGTCTCTTGGTCGGTTGTGAGAGTGCGCACGGCGGACCCCCTATGATGCTACGTAGGTGTCGGTGTCGGTGATGTATACCCGGAATGTAAACGTCGTTGTCACCTTGTTGGAAGCGATCGAGGATGAATGATTGCCATTGTCCAGAATCACGCGGTCCACCCGCGTTGTTTCCGCTGCCTGGTTGTACCAACCAATCGAGAAAGCACTGGTCCCGTATGATCGGTCAGTTTGCCGAAACGTAGTCCAGGCCGTGCGGCAAGCCGCGTATCCTTGGATTGAAAACGTGACGGCGCCTTGATGGTCCGAATGCTGAAAAGCATATATCTCCCCATTGCCACGCGCAACCTGAGTGCTGGTGCCGTCCATCTCTTCGACAACCGTTCCCCCGCTCGGCGTAACCCCGAGCTCGAAGTAAGCGTACTTTGTGGGCCGCCAGATTTTCGCACTCGCGCCAAGATCATCCTTGGCCGCCAACTGCGTTGTAATGACCGTCGTGCTCGATGTGAGACAAAGCCCAAGGAATTGAATCTCGGAATCATCACTCTTGGAAATGAAGACCGGGTGCCCCACGTCAATCGTTGTGCCCGTGTTCGTGAGCGTGAAACTCTTATCGCCTTCCGACACACTCGCGCCCGCCGTTTTCGCGGCCGTCTTGCCATAGGCCACGATGGGCTGATGGAATGCTGTTACCGTTGTCATGGCATCACCGCCTGAGCGCCGAGGCTGTATTGACCCTGCTGCTGCGCCTGTAGAACAGCGGACACGATTCGATTGGTGAGGGCTTGCTCATTCTCGCCGCCAGCCTGCGTTATCGCAAACGAGTTGGTTATATTCCCTCCTGCTTGAGGGCCAGAACCCGCTGGCGGTAATGGCCCCGGCTGTATAGGAGGCAATCCCTGGGACTCAAGATGCACAACATCAGCCGCCAATCTTTCCATCCATCCAAGCCTTGAGACCCAGTTATTAAACGCATCGTACATAGCCCCACCTATTACACCGCCCATCTCCCGTCCCAATGTTCTGGCCGCCTCAAGGATTTGTGGTCCTCTTATTCTGAGTTCCTCTTCTACTCGCGTCGCAACCTTGGCAACCCAACCACTGATGTCAGCCAATTCATCATTCCAAAACTCAACGATCTCTCGGCCTATCGTCCGAAACATTTCTTTGATCTTCTCCGACAGGCTCTTAGAGCCAGCACCAAGTTTAATCATTGCGTCCTTAATCTCGATGATCTTATCGCGAAAGAGGACGAGCGGACGTGCTTTACCCGCTGGCTGAAGCCACAACAAAAAGGCACGGAGTTTGTCGTTTATTACGTCGAGACCTTTCTCTACTATTCCTTTGAGCGACGTCCCTAATCCCGAGAGGCTTGGCATCAAATCCGTCATAATCCGTGAACTAATCTGGGACAGAAAGGAGAAAAACGCGCCCAACTGCTTCCGCACATCTCCAGTAAATAAATCATCAAAAACTTGTTTTAGAACCTTCCCAAACTTTGTCATCCGCTCACGCAATGGCTCAATCTGAGCAGCGACTACTTCATTGACCTTCACGAGCGCGGCCTTGACCGTCTCGGCAAAGCCCCCGCCTTTGGCCCGAAAAATGTTTCCGATCAGCCCTTTCAGCCGATTCCATTGAAAGGAAATAGTGTCCGTCATTTGCGTAAAGGCCGTGTCCGTTGCGCCAGCAGCGCTACCGATTTCCTTTATTGCCTTCATAAACGACTGAGAACCCGACTTCGACGTAAGAGCAAGAATGGCGTTCAGTGCTTCAATCGACCCGAACAAGATGGACATCTGTCCAACATTCCCTTCCGTCGCCGCTGTCGCCTCACGAAGCAGCCCGGCAAGACCTTTACTTCTCACCGCCATGTCAGAAAACTCGAGCCCCAGGCGCTGGGCAAGTTCCTTCGCGTCTTTGCCTGGTTTCAGAATGTTCCCCAACGCTGCCTTCAAACCCGACACGCTCTCTCTCGTCGAGATACCTTGAGCCGTCAACGCAGCTAGCGCTGCAAACATTTCGTCAAGACTCACACCCGCCGCACTTGCCAAGGGAGCCACACGACCAACAGCGCTTGACAGTTCCTCAACTGTTGTCTTCCCCAGGCGCACCGTTGCGAATAGCCTATCGCTGACCTTCTCTGCATTAATGGAGGCCATGCCGTAAGCGTTGAGCGTGCTCGTCAGAACATCGACCGACCGAGAAATATCGGTCACGCCAGCGACGGCCAACTTTGCGGATTGCTCCATGAATCCGCCGAGGTCTGCGCGCTGTACGCCAGCCGACACGGCATCATAAGTGGCCTTCATGGCAGAGGGGATGTCCTGCCCGAACGTGCCGACAAGATTCATCGCTAAGTCTTGCAGCTCGCGTTCGACCACGGCCGTCTGTTTGCCCATGTCGCCAAACAGTGTGACGATTTCGCGGACACCCTTCTCAAGCTCCGCATACTTGACGACGGACACCGTGATGTCAGTGATTATCGCTGCCGACGCGACGGCCATAGCCTTCGCTGCTGTCTTCGCGACGCCACCAACAACACCCAGCGCCTTACTTGCCAAATTCTTCGATGCCGATAGGGTTTTGACCAGGGCGCTATTATCACCCCCGATATACCCAACGGCGTCAAATAGACGCATTTCGCCCATGAGAGACCCCCCCCGTCATGCCGATGAACTCGGCCGCGCTGATATTGCCGCCACGCGCTGTCCCGGATTTTGCCTGTGCCTGTTTCATGGCCTTGGCCTCCCGCTCGCGCATGTCCATCAGCGCTTGGCAAAAGTAAGCGATTCGCTCGTCGGGCCATAACCAAAGATCGACCGTTATCCCGGCCTGCGCCAGCGCGAGAACTATTGCGCCGATCCCACCAGACGGCCCAAGTTGGACAAAGGGCTCGCGACACGCGACACCGCCGAGGCCGCCGCGATAAGTTCCGGTTCCGAGGCTGTGTTCTTAATCATCTCGCGATCCAGGTGAGGCGCATAATCGAAGAACAACTCGATCAACTGGTCAACGGCATCGGCGCTCAGGGCCAACAGGCTCTCGTTTGACTGTGAACCCTTCTGGGCCTCAACTCGCATCGCATCCAAACCCTTGGCGAACTCGCGATGTTTCTTCCGCCAGCCTTTCGCTATCGCGTAGGGCAAGAGCGGGATGTCGTGTTCCACCCCAACCAGTGTCACCCGTATGGGCGCGCTGAGCGCCTTGTCGTCGTCGCTGCGGGCTGTTTTGTCTTCCTCTGATGCGGTCATGATTTGAATCCATTCCGGGCCTTCGAGCGGCCCTATGCGTCGTAACGGCCGATTTCTTCCCAGTCTGTGCCGTTCCATTTGATGTAGAGCCGGTCGTCCAGGCTTCCGCCGAAGAGCCAGTTCGCCTCGTCCATCAGGATCGGCACATCCCCGCCGCTCGCGGCATGGGTGATGGTGATTATGTAGCTCGTGGTGTACGGCGCGAGTACGATGATATCATTTGTGCTGTAGCCCGAGCCCACGATAGCCGTCAACACATCCGTCGTGCCGCTTTCTCCCTTGAGATAATGGAAATACTCTGTCGGCGTGATGCTGCCCGTCGCGATTGTTTTCGACAGGTCGGGGAACGTCCAGTAACAATCGGGGTTGCTGTCGTAGTCCTCCGTGTGGATTTCCAGCGGGATTTTCGAGAACCCGGTAGGCGACAGGTCAAACGAAAACGTACCCTTGTTCGACGCATACGGGATGTCGAGCTGTACCGTTTCCCCGGCGACGTTCTTGGCTTGCATCCGGAACGAAAACTGGGGCACAAGCATCGTGTCGTCTGAATCCCCGATATTGACGATGTTCGAGTCCTTCGTGATTCCGAGCGCCAACGCCATCAAGTCTTCATTGATCTGTGCGGCTGGGCAAGTCACGACAAGATCGCGAGTCGGCTGGATATGCCGCGTCGGGCTTTTCTTTCCGTGGACGCGGATAGGCCCCCAGTCGGGAACATCACATGAGCACGTCACAGTATCTTCTTCAAGGATATGACCTACCGGCGTTGTCGCCGCCGCGCCCGCCGTGCCCATGAAAAACGAGACACCCGACTGCATGATTTCACTTGAGTTTGCGGTCACCATTGTTTTACCCTCCTGCTGCTGTGGTTCTGTTGAGAATGAGTATCCGATATGTTGTGAGCACCCGGTGTAGCCCTCCGGCTGGTTTCGGGTCTCGTATGTATTGCCCGCTCGAAATGCGGCGAGCGCTTGAGATTCTGTAGGTCGAGCCTGATATCGTCACTTCGCCCGACGTGTTGTGCAACGTGCTTTCAAGCGCTATCAAGACGGCCCATGCCTGTTTCGGCGTCGGCCCCCAGCAAGAGAACTGGACCTCGATATGCTCAACCAAGGCGGGCGTATCCGGCCCCATGCCAGGGAGAATTTGAAATGACAGCGCGTCCTGGCGGGTCATGTCGCGCGGCAAACCGGGCGGGTTGTGGTACGTGCGGGCCACAATCTCTGTGTAAAGATCGGTGGCCGTCTGCCGGAGATAGGTCTGAAGGATCAGGGGCTGGTCGATGATGCTTGCACTCATAGCCCGGCCTCCCGCGCGAACGCCTTGCGGCGCTGCTTCGCCACTACGATTTCCAACTCGACGCGCTTTGCGTCTATGTAGCGCGCGGCGTTGCGCATCGCGTCTGCAAGTCCGCCACGGAGATAGTGGTCCCCGGCCATGTATTGCGTGCCGATTTCCGTCCATAGCCCGTAGCCGCTGGCAGTGGCAAGGGCGACGCGGTCAGGACGCACAGCCTGCCGGGGTGCGTTAGTGAATGGTCCGCGTTCCGATTTCGGCGAGCCCTGGTTCATCAATTTCCCAGTCGGCGGGACAACTACAATCGAGTCCCTGTTGTGGCCCGTCTCGAAATGCGCAGGCGGGCTGGCGCGCTCCCGAGCCTTGAGTTGAGCGTCAAGGGCAAGGTCAATCGCCAGATCAATCGGTAAGTCCTTTGCGGCCTTTTGCAAAGCCGTGAGGGGTGCGAAGTCGATTTTGAAGTTGCCCTTGATAGCCATCAGAACGTCAGCCTCCGGCGAGGGAGCAGCATCTGTTTATTGACCTTAATCGACTTCTCGAATGCCGCCGCCACAAGCGTAGCCTTGCTCGTGTCCTCTTCGTAACTCTCGGGCGACAGCATCACAGCACGGTAAGCATCAATCACCATTTGCGCGCAGACGTATTCGAGCGCCTTATCCCTCCACGTCCCCTGCGTTTCTTCCCCGCCGTACAGCGCGGACAGTTTCAATGCAGCGATGCAGTGGTGATGTTCGCTCTCGAAGTTGGTTGCCACCGCCGATGCTTCGCCAAAGGTCGGGTTCGTGATCGTGTATTGCGTGGCGTCCCCGTCCCATGCTACCGTTATGGCGCCCCAGAGATGATCTGTCGCCGTTGTGCCGTCGTCCACGGTACGCAGCTGCGTTTGAAACTCGGCCGCCGTATGGGCGCCCGTATCGCAATTCGCCAGCGTCAGCGTTATCTCTTGCACCGAGTCGCCGTTGAGCCCGACCCAGATGGTGTTTGTCGATAGCCCGGAAATGTTTTCCGTTGCCGACGCTGCTGAGACACTGTTTCCCTGGGAAAGGATTGGGAACTCGGGCAGGTTGCAGAACAACTTGACCTGACCTTTGGCCTTCTCTATCAGGGTGTTGACCCATGTCTCGTTATTCGTCGAGATATCCGGCGCGCTTTGAACGAGAGTGAGAATGTCAGCCGTGCCCATGATTCATCTCCCCCGTTTAGTCGCTGACCAGGTGCCCGAAGAATCCGCCGCTGAGTTTGTCCGACCCAACCGAGCCCTCGACAGTGATCTTGACCTGAGACTTGGCGGGGCACTTGATTCTGACCTCGAACTTCTCGCCGTTTTGGTATATCTGTTGATGGTCGTGCGCGCGAAATGTTTTCCCGTATTCGCGGACGCGCAGGGAGCATTCCCCGTCATCGGCTTTCGCAGCGGACACGTACCAGGATGTCAAATACAAAGTGGTGTCATCGGGAACCATGTAGGTGGCCTGCAACGTCTGGTTCGAGTAACTGCCCTCAACGCTTAGGAAACTCGCCTTGATAGCCGTCGCCGTTTGCGGAACCCCGGCAGTCACCGTGCATGTCGTGTAGGCGTAGACCGTTCCAGCAATGTCGCTCGTCCCGATATTGTACATGCGATGGACGTTCGACCATTTACCATCGACGGCCGTCTGCGTAGTTCCGTCGAGAGTCACGTCGGTACTGATCCAATCAAAGGAATCGTCCAGCCCTTCGAGGGTCAAGTCTTGCGTCGCCGTGGCACTCGTGGAACTCACGTAAATCTTGACGGACCAGAGACTGTTGTAGAGGTAGTCGTTGACGGTTCCGGTCGTGTCATACACAGCTATCTTGTCAGCGTCCATCGGAACCCCGGCAGTAACCGTGGTTGTCGTAAAAACGTAGGTGGGCGTACTGATGGTTGTGTCAGGCGTCACGCTGTCAACCCACGTCCACAACACGGCAGTTGCCGACGTGGATCCCGTATAAGCGGCATAGACCTGAGTTGCCGTCGTACCGTTGAGCTGTACCGTCGCCGTCTGGGCCGCGCCGTCCGCGTCCTCGCCAACGATTGTAAGCACCTGCTCACAGGTCGTGTCGTCAGTTGCAGAGACAAAGAGCGTCGCCGAAGTCGAGTCGGAAATGAAAGTGTATGTTCCGCCCTGTAGCCACACGTCCTCTGGATCAGCGCCAACGTCGCCATTGAACCCGAACTTGTCGAGCAGCTCGACACCATCCACTTTGCCCTGTTGTACCGCCAGGTCAAACGGATAGATTGGACCGGCAATATCGGCGCGATGATTCCGTTTCGGCGATTCCCCGTTGCCAGCGAACGCTACGCCACTGCCCAAGAGAAGGGCAACCGCAAGAATGATTCGTGTCGCTTTCATCGGTCTGGTCTCCTTTATGCTCCCAGGTAGTGCGAGGGGCGAACCAGCAATGTCATCGCCTTCGCCGAGTTCGGCGTGCCCGCGATGATGTAGGTCGAGTATGCGGCGCTAACCGTTCCGGCATCGGCTGCGTTGTCGAACCATGAGCAAATCACGTCACCCGTGGCGGCGATATTGCGGCCAATCCCGTAGGTTTTGGCGAAGCCGATGATCCAGCGATCAGACGATGTTGCAGTCCCGGTGACGGTCACCGCGGCGCTCGTGAGCGTGCAATAAGCGTTGAGGCATGTAGCCGTCCACGTCCCGCCCGAGTTGGCACCAGCCGCCGTTTCGCTGATATTGTCGCCGAACTGATCGACGCCTTTGATTAGAACCGAAACGCCCGACCAGTCGTCAGCGGCGGCATCGGTTACAACAATAACCGGCACAACCGGCCAGAGCGGACAATACGCTTTCGCAAAACTCGTGATGGTTGTCGTCTTGTTCTCACCCGCCGTCGGAGCAAGGCTCTCATAATACCAGTTCTCATCGGCCGCGAGACACTCCCAGTTCACCTGCACGAGCCCTTCGGCCTTCATGGTTTCCCGCAACTGAGTGTTGTGAATTGTCGGGTGTAGAGGCATTTGGAATGCCCTCCTCTATCGCAAGTAGTATGATGGGCGAATCAAGAACGTCATCGCCTTTGCGCCGTCGGGCGTGCCAGCGATGATGTAGGTCGAGTAGGCAGTGCTGATCGTGCCAGCATCAGCAGCACCGTCAAACTCCGAGCAGATCACGTCACCGTCCTCACCGATCTTGCGACCCAACCCATAGGTCAAAACATAGCCGATGGTATAGGAGTCGGACCCCGTGGTGGTCCCGGTGACAGTGATGGCAACGCTCGTGAGAGTTTGGTACGCGTTGAGGCACGTCGCCGTCCAGGTGCCCGAAGAGTTGGAGCCAGCGGCCGTTTCGCTAATGGCATCGCCGAACTGGTCAACGCCTTTCACGAGACAGGAAACCGCCGACCAGTCATCACCGGCGTCGTCGAGTACCACGATAACCGGCACGACGGGCCACAGCGGACAGTAATCTTTCGTAAAACTCGTGATGGTCGTGGTCTTACTCGCGCCAGCCGTCGGAGCGGCGGTCGTCTTGAAGTACTCGCCATCAGCCGCCAGGCACTCCCAGTTGACTTGCATCAGCCCTTCGGCCTTCATGGTCTCCCGCAACTGCGTATTGTGGATCGTTGGGTGAATCGGCATCTGAAATGCCCTCCTTTGGGAAATGACAGGAGGGGGGTATCAAGCCCCCACTCCTGAAAGAATGTTACGTGGTAGCAAGCCCCGAGACCATCCCGTGAAACATCACGTCGGTATAATCGACCGACGCGATGGAATACATTTGCTCCTTGACGCCTGCGCTGTCCCGCGCCAACGCTTCGACAAACACAGGGGGTTTGCCGGGAACGATGGCGAATGCCGGTTGCAGGTGCGTCATGTCCAGGAACGCGAGATCGTCGGCGGCCATCGCCGGGCTATAGATCAACTCGCAACTCCCCGCGACAGGAAGCAACAGGCGCGAAACCGAAACGCCGCCATCGGTTTGGCTTTGAATCGCGTTGCCATAGAGGTCGTTTAGCGCCATCAGTTGATAGGCGCCACAGGCCATGACCATATCGCCGAACTCCGCGCCAGCCGCAGCCATGCGAATGATCTCCGTTTGGATCAGCGTCCTGCTCAGCGCCACGTCGCCTGCCGATGTCTCGCTACCAGCTTCGATGCCCGTGATAACGCCATTCATTTTTCCATCCGTAGCCGCGTTGGTCCAGGCTGCACTCGACCCGCGCAATGCGCTGTACTCGTAGTCGGCCGCGAACTGTTTCAGGTGCGCCATGCGCTGCGTCGCCAGAGACGAGATGTTCGCCAGAGGCTCACCTGCAAGCGCCACGCCGGAGATGGTACTGTTGAGCGCCATGTCCGCGTAGGATTGCAGATACGTCTTGTCGAATATCTGCCCATAGTTGGTTTTCTGCGCACCCGTGTAACTGGTCGCCGCTACGCTCGCAATACTCGCGTTTTCCGTTACACCATCCTGGTCTCCCGCGTCACCTTCGAGCAGATTTCCCATGATAAAGTTTGACCCGGTGAATCTCTTGAAACCGCCCCCACCGAGTCCGGCGCGAGACATCACCGGCGATTTGCCGAAGGTCGCGCCAACGAAGAACAGTTCCCCAACGTATTCGAGCACGTCGGTGGTAGTGATTGGCTTTGTTTGAGAACCCATGATCTATTCCTTTTGCCAGTCGGTTATGTCGCTGGCGTTAATGTAGTTTGTGCTTTCAGGGCTATTGAGGTCGCCCAATCCCCTTTGGCCTCTACGGCCTTGATTCGTGTAGCCAAATCGCCAGCCGCTTGAGGCGTTTGTCCCTTGGGTGGTACGTTTGTGCCGAGGCGTTCGTTGATACCCTTTTCGATTCCAGCGTCCACGAGTTTCTTGAACGTTTCCGCTGTCGCCTTGCGACCATCGAGGGTCGAAGTGTCGCGGTCGAATACCGGCGCAAACTCGTCGAGCCCCGCTTCGTTTAGCATCGTCGCCGTGTCTGCCTTCAGCACTGCCACCGCGTTCTCGGCCTTCATCGCGTCGAGTTCGGCTTGGCTTTTCTCGTGCAACTCCTTGAACTTACCTTCCTCGGCAAGTCTGGCGTCCGTCGCTTTTTTCTCGGCGGCCTCAAGGCGGACCTGTGCTTTTTCATCGGCCTTGCGCATTGCCGTGTCAGCCGCTGCCTGCGCTCGCCTGTCGCCCTCTTGATCGAGTTCGGCCTGCGTGTAAATCTTGTCAGTTCCGTCGCCCGTACCCGTTACCGGTTCCGGGGTTGGTTCCTGTTGGGTTGTCTTCTCCATGATTTATTTTCCCTTTCCTCGTTTCCCCATTAGGGGTTTTCTGGCTATTGGTTTCCTCGGTACCCCGGCATCAGCGGCAACCGTTGGGATAATCGTGAGCGGCTCTTGTGCTGACCAATCTCCACAAAAATCTGTTGACAACACAATCCGAGAATACTCCCCACGCTCGTTAGGCGGATGTCTATGGCAATCGCCGATGCTCCCGCCTTTTGCCCTCGGAACCGCGAACCTGCATTGTGAGCACTTGTTCATTGCGCGTACCCTCCATCTATCATTCGTTGCCGCAATTCATCGCGCGGCATTCGCCTGGCCTGTACAGTGCAACGACAGCGCGGATGCTGAGGCGGACGGCCTACGCCGCCAGGGAAAGATTCGTCTATCCCAACCCAGCCGGCGCCGCCATTCGAGAGACAAGCATCCGAAACCCGATCATCCCCGGCGTGCATCCATCGCTTTTCTTTTGCACCGAGCGCTTTCTCGGTCGATTCCTGCGCCGTTTGTGAGGCGCGTCTCATCTCTGTCTGTGCGATTACTTCCCCGCGGTCCTTGAGCAACTTTCGCGCTTTCGTGTCCAGCCTTCGTTCGATGTCGGCTGGGGAAAACCCAGCCTTGATCATGCTCTCTTCGTAGTTGAGCAAAGTGCTTATCCGCGCCGCATCGAGCCCGGCGTGGCGTCCCATGCGTGCGCCGATATCGTTAGCGATCAGGTCCGCACGGATTGCACGCCCGGTGCCAGGTACACCACGCTGCTCCCAAAGCCCGTTCGCCACGGTCTGCGCTATCCCGCGCCGCGTCGCATCTGATACCTGCGCCACAAGAGCAGCGGCTTCTCGGTGCGCGGCCGCAACCATCGCGGGCGGTACAGGGTGCGCCGCCGAAGTGAGCGCCACCCCGACCTCGTCCGCTATCTCCATCAGGGTCCGCGACAGCGACGCCGCGCCCGCCACGTCAAAGGCCGACTCGAAAAGTGCCACCATGCGAGGACTCGCCGGGTCGGTCAAATCGCCCAGCAAGAGATAGGCGGCCTCAACCAAGGATTCGGGAGCGCTCTCAGCCATCAGCGTTTCGCCCCCTTCATTGCTTTCTTCAGTTCGGCCAGCAACGCCTCGATCAGAGCCTCAATATCGGCCTTGCTCAGTTGCGGCGCGGACTCCAGGAGAACGTCGAAAAGCGCCGGTTCTAATTCTGTCTCAGCGAGCGTGATCAGTTCATCCGGGCTCTCGGATTGCTCAGCCATTTCGGCGGCGACAGCGTCAATCGGCGTCCCGGCTGTCTCTGTGGCATTTGTCCCGGCCTGCGATGCGCCGCCGCCACCAGTCTCCTCAATCTCCGCGTCCTTCGCGTCTATCGCCGCTCGCGGATCCTCTATCGACGGCACGAGCTTTGCCCGGTCGAGGCGCGAAAGGATGGGCTCCAACTGCTCAATCGAGTTCCAGATTTCCAACTCGTTCAGCGGTACCTCGAACGACACGGTGATTGCGTAATTGTCAACCAACACCACGCCGCCACGCTTCGACCACACGGTGTTGAGCAGAACAATTCGCCGATCGAGGCTTTCGCGGATATACTTGATCCGGTCGCCCGAGACTTCAATCATGGATTGGAACGCCAGCTTGAGCGCAATCCCGCTCGTAGCCCCGGTCGTGCCCACTATCTCGCGAAGGTCTGGGGCCTTTCCCGTCGTGTGAATATCTGACCGTGCCGTGTCGAGGGTAAACCGGGTTTTCTCTACTGGAAGATCGCGCGTCAGGAAATCGGCCTTCGAGTCGCTGGTCGCAAGCGGTAGCGTTTTCGTCTCGCGCACATTGTCCATCACCGACTTGCCATCGTCGTCCTTGGCAAACAGCGAGTGGGGATCAAGCCCGGTGATTAGCAAGATCGCGTCAATATCTGCTTCGTGGTCGTCGAAGTGCGCAGACAGTGCCGAGTTGTAGGCGTCCTGCAACGTGATGAAAGAGTCCGTTATCGCGGGCTGTCCGTCCGCGTTTATCATCCACCGATAGACCGGCACAATGCCGAACTCGTGGCTCTGCGACAGCGCCGGAATTTTCAGCAGCGTGTGGTCGTCGGCCTCTTCGTATTCCAGAATCTCGTCGGCATCATAGACCGTCCAGCGAATCTTGATGTCTTCCAGCAACTTCCCATCATAGAAAGAATCCTTTGCCAACTCGAACCGGCGCACCGCCGCGACCACAGTGCCGTATTCGTCCGTCACAAACGCCCACTCGTAGGGCGGGAAGTCCGTGAGGCCGATGCTCTTTGTCGCGGCATCATAGGACATCACCTCAACGCTGGTTCCGTACAGCAAGCAATTTCGGAAGTGCCGCCCGTCCGTCGCTGGCAGATCATTCGCTTGGGCAACCACGTCGTATTGCTCAACCGCCGCCGCGGCATCAGCCTTATCCTCGTCCGCAACCACGGAGAAGGGCCGCGTCGTCAAGAAGCCAACGTGCCGCCCAACGAGATCCTCGACCCAATTCATCACAATCTTGTAGTAGGATTGCCCGTCTTTACGCTTGCCGGTTTTGTTGAGAATCTCCTGCTGTCCGTTGTAGTAGTCCCGGCGCTTGATCTGTTCCCCATGCTTTGTCTCGGCACTGGCCCAGATGCTCCGTATCTGTTCGGACGAGAGTTTGTAGTCGGCATCGGTAGGCATAGAAAAGGCGGCGCGCTCTCGTAAAGAGAAACGCGCCGCTGAGAAATCCCGGTGGCGAAGTATGTGTGCCGAACACTCCTGACTGGGGGCACCACCTACACTTATAAGTGTTTAGCCCCGGCTCCCAGAAGATGATGCCACCCATCAGGAGCGTTCAACCCTGCTTTTCGGTTCCTTTGTCCGGGGAAGATCGAGAAACTCTTCGAGTGCCCCGAGTTCAATCAGGCGGGCCTGGCGAAGGCTCAGGAGCAAACACCGGACCCGATCTTTCTTATCCCGTACCACAGACGGCGAGGGAGTGCAAGACTTTTTTTCGGTCATTTCACATTTCCCTGAGCAAGAGCCAGCGAAAGGCCAAGACGCCACAGAAAGAGTCAAGGAGAAAGAACGCGAATGCTATCATGGTCTAGAATCCTTTCCCGAAACCACATGCATCACACTCCCATACCGGGCCGATATCTTCTCGCGTTTTACCCCACCAACCTCCTGGCACCAACTCGTGCCCGCATTTGGGGCACGGGCACCCCCCACTCAAGCCGTGCTCTGGCAGCACAGCCGTCAACACGGCCCGCTTTACGTCGGCAAGGTGTTTGCGCAGCATTCGGTTACGTTTGTTCATCTCGTCCCCTTTCAGAATCCTATCTTGTGCCGGTCAAACGTCGTTATCTGCCCGGCCCCTTCCATCGCCGCCGTGATCGCCCACACCAGCGCGTCCATCCGATCCGGCGAGTCCTGCCCCGGCTCCCACTCGCACATCTGCTCTTCGAGATTGTCGAAGGAGAAGCCGACGTGGTGAACCCGGCCTTGCTCATACAGCGCCGAGATAGGCTCCGCCCGCGTCCGCTTGCCACGGCTGGCGTGGACCTTGCGAACCAACACCGTCGGGTCCACCTGCTTGATCGTCGAGATGACCATATCGCCACCCTGGTTCGCTTCGGCTACGATTCGGTCTCCTCGATTTAGCCGGTGTGCCGCAATAACCGCCTTGCCCCATTTGTCCGGGCTCGCCGCCGATACAGTCGCATCATCGAGAACGTAGAAGTGAGGCGGATATTGATCGTCTCTCCCAATGACCACAATCCCCGTATCGTCACTCTCGACAGTTGCCGTGATCGCCGGGTCAACTCCCGTCACAATGAGATTGAGCGTGGTCGGGTCAAAACCTTCTGCCGCCCGGTTGTCGTCGATGTCGGCCCGTCGCCACAGCGCCAAGGGATTGTCGTCAAGGATTTCGCCAAGGAGTTCCTGTCGGCCAAGGCGCGTTCCCTCATATTTTGATAATACAGTTTCCCTTATATTGCCGCTCAGGTTGGCAATGTTATCATACGTTGAGCCGCGCACCACGACGCAATCTTTCCGAGCCATCAGGTCCTTGATAACCTTGATCGGCCTGGGAGTGGTTGTCACGAGCCCACGGCAACGATCCCCAAGCCGCGCACCCATTTGGAGCATGTCCCAAGCCGCTTGGGCATATTGCCAAGCCGCAAGTTCGTCCGCCCACCATCCGTCGCATTGTGGGCCACGCAAGAGATCGTATTTCTCTGCCGTGAAAAGTGCCGCTTGGCCGCCGTCCGGCCAGACAAGCCGAGACTTAGACGGCTGATAATCAGGGCGTCCGCCGCAATCGCCCTCGCATACCGCCAGGATACCAGACTCGCCTTCGACCATGGTATCCCGCACGTCGCGCGCTGTGCGGGCTACTAAGTGCATCCGTCGGCAAACTCCGGTTCCCATCCACTCGCGCACAGTCTCTGCGCCTACGCGGGTTTTGCCAGTTCCGCGACCCGCAAGCATAAGCCAAATGTTCCAGGCCACGCCCTTCTCGTCCACGTCCGGCGGTTGGGCTTGCTCAGGTCTCCGCCAGTAGTCCCAGTCGTAGGCCAGGACAATCGCCTCGTCGTCGGTGAGGGTGGAGGTGTCAAGGGTCAACCGGCGTCCTCGACTTCGACTTCGAACTCCTCGGCGAAGGCGACCGCAATCCTATGCTCATTCATCGCCCTTCCCCTTTCGGCTCATCTATTCCGAGCGCTACCGGCTCGGCGCCCAGCACCTCGATCTTGCCCGGCAGCATAGCAACTATCTTCTCGCGCGCCGAGTCCGCCAGCGCCAGCCGCTCGTTCACATCGAGCGCGCCAGACAGTTCCATCTGTTTCCGCTCGGGGGCGTTCAGGCCGAGCAACCTCGCAATGCGATCATGCGCGGCGAGAACTGTGTCCATGTGTTTCTCTATCCACCCCTGGCGCTGGACTTCTTCGAGGATCGCCAACTGCCGTGCCTTGTACTTGTCGATTTGCTCGGTCGCTGCCTCGATCCACCGCTTCTCGATTATCTGTAGGTCGCGGCCGATGATGGTCTTGCCGTAGCTCTCGCCCTTGTCGTTGATAATCGGCTCGGGCAGCTGCGTGAGTGCTTGCGCGATGGCCCGGACGCTCAGGCCCCGCACTCGGAGCCGGGCCACGGCCTCGCGGCGAATCTCGGTCTGCAGGGGCTTGGAGGGGAAGCGTGGCATCAGACAGCGCCCGCTCCCTGGAGCGCCGAGGTCGGAGTTGAACCGCCCTCTCCGGGCTGGTGGCCCGGCGCATCGGCGTCTATGCTTCCGGCGCGTTCCGTGGGTTTGCCGAGATACATCCCGGCACCCCGTTTCTGGATTTCGGAGAATGGCAGGATCGGAACCGTGAGGCGGCCGCAGGCCGTCGGGTCAAGAAAGTAAACGTAGCGGAGTTGAAAGCCGGGCAACTTCTCGAACGACTGAAGAAGGGCCTTATCGTTCGGTCTATGTGCAGAGAAGGTGATGTCGGGAGACACCGCACCGCCTTGGCTGATGGCCGTCTTGAGCGCAGCCTTCACATCCTCGGCCTGCGCATCATGCAAGGTGAAAGTGATCTGTTGGAACTCCCCCTTACCGCCGCTCGGAAGATCAGGCGCGTCGATGCCGTCAACGTCGAACACGCCGCAATCTTCCAGGAGCCCAGGGAAAGCCAGATCGTCGAACCCCTCGAAGTCGGCAAGCCCGTCCAGGATGTCACCCAACCCCTCGTCAAACTCCCCGCCGATGTGCGGGTTGTTCGCCGTGACGTTCGCCGCCCGCTCCGTCGCTTCGTCCCAGTCGACCACGCGGATCGTGAAGCAGCGACCGTCCGGAAGCTCGAGGTGTGGCGACTCGTTTCCGTTCGCGCCGTTGCCCGGAACGAACACGGCACCGAGCGCTTTCAGAGCCTCCAATCGCTGATGTCCCGAAACCAAATGTCCGCTTGCTGCATTCCAGACCAGCCCGGCGATATCTCCGAAGCGTTTGACCGACGCGCCAAGGCCCTCTTTCGCCGCTGTCGTGATGCGCCTGGGATTGTACGGCGCGGGCTTGAGATCTTCGAGGCAGGTCGGTTGGTTTGTGTCCATTCCCCATGCCTACGCCCTAGCGGTGGGTCATGTCAAGGAAAAAGGGGTTGAAAATAATTTGATCTTCCGCAAACATACTTCTTGACACTTCTCCAGGAGTGCGATATCTTGCTTCTCAGAAAAGGGGAAAACCATGGAATCTGAAACGCTGTATTTTTCGGGGCCACTACTTCTCGCTGCACGAGAACTGGCCGGGTACACGCAGGAGCAACTGGCGGCGCGGCTGGTTCTCGCCGGTGTTCGTAAGACAACGCGCAAGCAATCCATCGCCGGATGGGAGGGAGGTATTTTTGTTCCTGGCGCCGACGTGATTCCTTCTTTGGCTACGATTCTCGGGGTTGAGGTTTTGTCTCTTTTTGCTCCAAGAGTTGCCAAAGGGTTAGCAAAGGGTTAGCAAAGGGTTGGCTAACAGTACCATGGTACTGTTAAGGACTAGGACTAGGACTAGAAAAGGACTAGAAAAAGAAAAGGAAAAGGACAACTAGACGCGCGAAAGGGAGAGCATGGGCAAGCGATTCGTTGACTCAGAGATGGTGCTCAAGCAGTGGTGGCGTCAATTGCCGCCGGAAGTCAAAGTGCTCTGGGAGTTCCTTCGGTGTCGATGCGATGGGGCCGGTGTCTGGGCAGTTGACCGAGACTCTGCCGAGTTTCACGTCGGCGCCAAGTTGCCGTGGGACACGTTGCCAGACATGATTCTTGGCAACAAGGGGGAGGCACTGGTTGAGGAGTTTGAGCCGGGCAAGTGGTGGATACCGACATTTTGCACATTTCAGTACGGCACCCTGAGCCCAAACTGCAAACCCCACCGCCCCGTTTTAGCATCATTGGCGAAGCACGGATTGACGCCAGTGTTGCGTTCTATGCCCTCGAAGCCACCCAAAGGGATAGAGCTTACCCCGAGCCGAGAAAAGGCCGTGAGCAAGCCCGAGCGCGTCCATGCCCCCGAAACTGAGGCCCTGTACGCCTACGCAATCGAGTGTTTCGCGGATGCGGGACACCCTATTCCGAAAACGAAGCCGGCAATCGCCAAAGCAAAGGAGTCGCTCAGGCTACTGCAGGAAGCCGACAAGGCCGATCCGGCCGAGATTCGGACGGTACTCGAGTACATGAGGAACGACACCGGGACAGATACGTGGACTGGCTGGCGTGCGGTGGTGCAGAGTCTTGGGAAATTCAGGAAGAAATACTCGGCGATCCGGGCGCAGGCATTGCGCAAGCCCGCGGCACCGAAGGGTGGGAAGCCGGTCGTCGGCGACACTGGTGTAGACAATCTACCAATCTAAGGGTGGAGGCGAAAACCGTGACAACGCCCGACCTTGACTACATGCCGCTCCTGCACGAGCAGACGATTCGCAGACTAATCCCGGCGCGATACCGGAACGGGTTCGCCACGTTTAACGAAACCTTGCGGCCCGAGTACCCGGCGCTAAAGGCGCAGGCGTTGGCATGGGCGAATGCGTTTACACGCACAACGACTCTCGGGCTCTACCTATGCGGGAAAAACGGCGCAGGCAAAACGCACCTCGCTTGCGCAATCGCCGAGCGGCTGATCGAGCGGAATTACATAGACGTGGAAATCCTGAACGTCCAAGATTATCTCATGGACATCAAGCGGGCATGGGACACGCAGGGGTTTTCGGAGGCGGATTATATCCGAGGGCTTGCCGAGAAAGACCTCGTCGTGCTGGACGATCTCGGTGCTGAACAATCGAGCGATTGGTCACTGGGCCGAATCTTCGCGCTGGTACATACGCTCGGGCGCGCACAAAAGCCGTTGGTTGTGACAAGCAATTATTCCGGGGCGGAGCTCGAGGGATTGCCGTTCTGGACAGCGAGCGGTCGCCGCGTCACTTCCAGGCTGGTGGAGATGTGCGACCCGCTCGGCCCGTGGCCCGCGATAGACCAGCGGATAGAGAACGCAAAGAAAAGACAATCTGACGTGGAAGATATAAACCGGCGCAAGCGTACCTGATCCCGTACGTGAAAATAATTCTTCTTTTTTTGTACTTTTCTCTTGACACGCGTTTCCGGGGGGTATACAATAGGCATCAGAAGTGAAGGAAAACCACGCGAAAAGGAGAATGACCATGGCGAGACAAACTGAAGCACAAAAAAGAGCGGCGCTACTTGACCGAGTCGATGACGTCGCAAGCGGAGTGCGAGGATGTAGTATGGAGTATGCTGTCGAATTTCTGTCGATATACAATTTGCAGCGGTTCTTCCTGGCCTTACGCAGTATCTTTGGGGGTGACGTAACTGACGATATATTTTGGATCGACAACCTTGAGCATTTCGCATCTGCCGAGAGTGCTGCAACTTATCTGTATGATGTCGGCGTGCGGGCGTGACGCGAAAGGACCGACCATGCGCAACATGAGTTTTGCTCAGACAATTCCCCAAATGCGAGATCGCTCGAAAACCGTAACGCGGCGGAAGGGGTGGGGGTTTCTGCTTCCCGGCGACGTTGTGATGGCCGTCGAGAAGGCAATGGGGTTGAAACAAGGTGAGAAAGTCAAGCGCATCCACCCGATCCGAATTTTGGACGTGCGCCAGGAACCGCTCTCGCGCGTGACACAAGACGATGTTCCCAAAGAGGGATTCACGTTTTTCAGCCGAGAGATATTTTTGCGATTCATGCGCGTGAAATACGGCGTGCTTCCGACTGATATTATAACTCGCATCGAGTTCGAGCACCTGGAAGACTAAGATCGGGACTCAACTTGTAAGGAATACTTACAGGTTCGAGCCCGGAAGGTAAGAAAAAGGAGCCCGACCATGCCTGAGAAACTGATCGCGACGAGAGATAGCGGCCCGGACAAATACTATTCACTGTGGCTCAACCCCACTGGGCTACGCATCACGCGGCGGCATTGGACTACAGACGCAGACGACCCAGAAGAGGAGCGTATCGGCCCATGGCGTGCAGGCGGCTGGCCCGGCCCGCCTCTCGAACCCGGCGAGTCCTGCGAGGTCGAGATTGCGCCAGCCGGGACTACGGCAGAGAGAGATGCGCTGAAACTCGTTGAAGAAAAAGGACCGTGGTATTCCGACGGGTTCATTGTGTGGGAGCCCCATCAGGTTGCCGAGGACGAATGGGAGCAAGTTCGGATTGGACAGGCAAGCGATGACGCAACGGCCGCACTGTTCGCCGCTGCACCTCGCTTGCAAGCCGAGAACGCCGCGCTGCGCGCGCACGTCAAGGAGTTACAGTGCGAAAACGCCGCCCTCCGCGCCGAATGCCACACCTCAGCGGTGTGGCAATGTCCAGACTGCGGCGGACGCGATCCAAGAGAAACATCTGCTAACACATGGGCCGCGTTGGTCAAGCGGGGCCTTGTCAGACGGCGGACGCGAACCTACTCGATCACTCTCAAAGGAAATCGCGTGTTCACTCAATATGTAATAGCAAAACATCCGCGCATCTATCCGCGAAAGGCCAAACCGATGACTGACTTCAACGCACTACCGCTGCCAAAGGATCATCCCCGGTTCTGGCGAGATAATGATGGCGTTTTGTGGTTCAAGATAACATTGACGAGAGCCGCCCCCCTTTTCGATCTTGCCGACAATGCCGACGACCTGACGATTGAGAGTATTGACGCGGTTTACGACCTCGAATCCGCTCTCGCGGTCGGAGAAATCGCGTGGAGGAAAAAGGCCGAGCAGATCGAACGCGACTGGACAGCGGACTCCCACGGCCGCGACCTGTGCGAAATCTCCGAGTGCAAGAGCGCTGCTCGCGCCTGGCGCGAGGCGGGCAAGCAATCTGCGAAGGAAAGGAAAGAGAAATGGGAACACGAATCGTAGACCTCATCGTCACCCTCGTCGGCACGCTCGCGCTGCTGCTGGCATTCGCCATTCTCAGAGCGCGAACGCGCGGGAAAGTTCTGCCCTTATGGCCGGGCTGATCCTGCGCCAAGACCAAGGGAAAGGAAAGACATGCAGACTCAAGAGTGGTTGGATGTGCACCTGCGAGAACTATGTGAGGCAGTAAAGAAGACAAACATGAGCATGTGGGACGCCGATGAGCGGGGCCGGCTGTACTGCTTAGCAACGACCATATACTGTGCAATGCGTACCTTGGATATAAAGGCCCGAGACACGAAAAACTGCCCCCGTTGCGGTGCCCCGCTCTTGGCCCAACTGTACCTCTCACGCGATGAGCGGAACGTGGCCCTTATTTTTATGTGTGCCTGCGGGTATGGCAGAATTGAAACCGGGGAGGCGGATTTAGAGAACGCATAAGGATTCTAGACCATGACCGGCAAGGATAGACCAATGACCTGGGCCTACCAAATCGCGCTCTTCCTGAAACTCATGGCCGCAATTCTCGCGGTAGCGGCCTTGCGGGAGGTAGCTTTACACCATCTCGAAAAGAAAGGAAAGAGAAATGGAGAGACTGTCTAGTTTATGTATTCCAAGTGCCATTGTGTTTCTGGCGGGGATTCTGCTTGTTGCTGCATTAGAGGCAAACAACCGATGTCGAATAGTTACCATCGAACTCAACGCTAAGGACGTCAAAATCCGCGAACTCCAGGACAACACCCAAGCGCTCCTGGACGAACGAACAGAACTTGATTTGAAGTGGGCGCGATGTGAAGGTGAACTGCTCTTGGCCAAAGTTCGGGCTAACCTCACTCGGGAGATTCTGGCCGATTTTTACGCGGACATATCGCACCGCATTATGCCTGTGACCGTCTTGCCCGAGCCGGAAAAGGTGGGGCCATAATGGACACATTATTTTGGCAAAAAGCGCTATTGTTCTGTCGCGACGCTCACTCCGAACTCGGCAACGACTGGCGCGAAACACTCATAGCAGTGGTCGAGAGCATCGACATTACACCACTGACAGACGAAGAGTTTGAGGCGGGGTACGGGCACTTATTGAAAACGATACACCACGCGCCTAAATCAATAACAACTACACTCAACGAGATTCGCCAGCATGGCCCGTGTGAATCAGGCTGGAAGACGCTCCTCAGACACCTTGGAAAAACCGTGGCCGACGATGAACCGCTGACGCTCGAAACGATCCTCGACAGCAACGGACTGGACGATGCCCTGTGGTGTCTCCGTGTGTGCCCGCAACACGATAGCCTCTGGCGGCTCTATGCTATCTGGTGCGCACGGCAAGTTGACCATCTGATGCAAGACGAACGCAGCCTGATGGCACTAACTGTCGCAGAACGCCATGCCCACGGCACGGCAACAGATGATGAGTTAGGCGCCGCCTGGGACGCCGCCAGGGACGCCGCCGGCCCCGCCGCCGGGGACGCCGCCGGGGACGCCGCCGGGGCCGCCGCCGGGGCCGCCGCCTGGGCCGCCGCCAGGGACGCCGCCGGGGACGCCGCCGGGGCCGCCGCCGGGGCCGCCGCCTGGGCCGCCGCCTGGGCCGCCGCCAGGGCCGCCGCCAGGGACGCCGCCAGGGACGCCGCCAGGGACGCCCAGACCGCAATGCTTCGGCG
>Ga0307928_10000246_pt1 | contig 39042 bp, 44 predicted proteins | sample AceLakmetagen232_FD_201815 | JGI IMG/M metagenome (GOLD analysis project Ga0307928, IMG submission 201815) | Saline water microbial communities from Ace Lake, Antarctica - #232 | ecosystem: Environmental > Aquatic > Non-marine Saline and Alkaline > Saline | place: Antarctica: Ace Lake...
CAATACCATCCGCGCATACCTCTACAATTGTATATGCGGCAGAAGGCTCATATGCTAATCCCTGCTTTATACGATCTATACTTTCGGATGTTATAGGTGTACCGTAGTACCCTAGCGACATAACCGCCTGTTGTTCTTCCTCCGTAGAATTTTCCAAATCAGTTTCAACAACGTAATCCCAGGTCAACATCCCGCTATATGAATCAAACCGATCCCATCCTTCAGAAGCATCAGCTTGTTTTTCCGTAACATCTTCTTCTTTTTTCTTTTTTGATTTCTGATACTTATCCTTATTTACGTGTGTCCGTCCTTTGGTGTCTTTGACAAGATCATTGCTAGGGTTTTGCACCTGTCGCATAACGTCTTGCTTGTACTGATCACCAACAGCCGTTTGTATCATACCCTTTTCAATTAAGTATGCGGACAAGTTTTCTAAATCAGTTGTACTCAAATTATACTTATTACTGCCAATAACTTTTAAATAATCCTTCTCACACAACTTTCCTGATGTAGAATACTTAACATCCAATACAGCCTTTACAAACCTGTATGTACTACTCTTTCTCTTCATCTGAGTCACCCTCTAGGGCTTCCTTCTTCTTTGATTTATTACGTTTAGTATACTTTCTCTTTTTCCGTGTTTTACTTTCTTCTTCTACTTCTACTTTTTCTTCTTCTACTTCTACTTTTTCTTCTTCTACTTCTTCTACTTCTTCTTCTACTTCTTCTTCTACTTTTTCTTCTTCTTCTACTTTTTCTTCTACTTTTTCTTCTTCTTCTACTTTTTCTTCTTTTTCTTCTTCTACTTCTGGTTCCTGTGCTACAGGTTCCTCAACCTCTTCCCACACTGGATCCGGCACATCAGATAAATCAACAGCAACTACAGGTACAAACTTCGGTGCAGTTACTTTTTTTGTAGGAAACGGGGATTTAATAGCAGTTCTACCGACACCCTGCTCAGAATCATGAAGCAACACAAGTACTTTCTTACCTAAATATGTCACTAATTCACCACTATTCTTTATAAATTTTCGAGAACAATGGGGTTCTAAGTCAAAAGACTGTCCAGGTTGTAATACAATACTCCCAACCTCAAGAGTGACTGGAAGCATTTGATTTGTTGCGTTTCTTATCTTATACATAATTGAAAGCTCCTTTTTTTACGTGGCATGCTTATACTACAAGAAAAGTGAATAGAAAGTTAAACTACTGTAATCCAAATCCTTTAGGACGTAATGGCAAAAATCTTCCTACAGTACCCCGTTTTTTCATAGGTCTTCTACTTTTGTTCATTTCCCTGAGTTCATTCTGTGTGATAATGGTATCAGGACGCATCAATAAACGGTGAACACCGATATAGCACTGAATCATATCGTTGTGCCCACCAGGAGGGTGATCTACCTTTACACCATCATCATTTAATTTTTTCAACTCTTTTAAAGCTTTCGAACAAGGCATATTTCTACGAATGAATGGATCCCCTACATCATCCTCCCGTGCAGGAAAACGTATTCTTCCCTCTATCATTGAATTTAAAAAGAAAACATGATCATCTCTTGAAAAGTTCTTTTGAAACGCTAAAATACCAGCAGTTCGTAATCGCTGAATCTGATCCGTTGAATTCCACCTATCGTACGAAACATACTTAATTGTCAACTTCTTTGCTAATTCTAAGATAACTTCTACCATAGCTGGGAAATACACTTCACAAGGATCGAGTCCCTGTCTATTATTCTTCGGGATTGGGCGGCATTCAATAGACCCATCTACAATAACATCATCTTCCCCAAAATGTCCTATAGCTAAACAAAAACTATCGTTCTTTTGCCCAGGATCACAGTGAATGACATACTCTGCCAAATTACTGTACTTAACATCTAATACTTTAGGTTTTACGTAACTAAATTCATACTCTTCAAGTTGCTCTTTAAAAAATGTCTCAGACAATGTAAAAAGAGATTTACGTTCTTTATCTATAGATAAATCTATAATTGCAGGATTCTTTACGAACGGATTTTCTGCGCCTGGGGGATTCGCCCCGTAATCACGCTCAGCGCCTAATTCGTCAGATGCGTACTCTTCTGCCAAATCTTCTTGAGTAATATCTGGATTAAATTCCCACGTCGCTTTATGGAATGCAAACATCTTATCATTTTTTTCAGCATCTTTTAACAACTGCATTGCTTTATCGTCATCAAATAACGGACTACTAATACAAAACATCCGAGCATCTGGTACATCATAGATGCCACGTTTACGTAATCTCTCTACAGATGCACGGATAGTAACCAATGATCGCTTAAGAACACGATACACCTCAGTAGCTGACCGGCGAGATGCACCGCCGTCCATACGACTCAACTCGTCCATAACAGCGAATATTCGTGTTTTCCCAGCAATTGTGCCAGAGTTAGACGTTAATGATTTCAAACGAATGTGCTTATCTTTAAAATGGATGCTGTTCGCGGTTTGCCAATATAAATCACCGCGCCGTAAATCTGGATCTAAAATTTCTAAATCCATAAGTTTATTTTTATATGCTTGAAACCACGGCGATGCATCGTAAAATCCTCTAAAGTTTCCGTAAATGGTTTCACTAGCCTGCTCCCCCGATGCTGCAACAAAAGCCCCATCAATTTCCTGACTTCTTACCAAGCCCAATCTTTCTTGTAGTTTATCCACGCACAGAAGCTCATGCACGATTGCTGCAGACATGCACGAAGCAAGCACCGATTTACCCCCGCGCATCCCAACAACACCAATCATTTCATTATACGTCCGATACATGCCCGAATTTTTCCTACGATCATACCCACACACAGGACAAACGTTGAATTCTAAAAGTAACTGATCCTTCCTAGGAACATCATTAGTAGTCATTATGCGTTCAATGTCGTTGCACATAGGGCATAAAAGCTCAAAGAAATCCCGCACAACACAAAATTGGGGTTCATGCAATTCAGGTCCATCTAAAAACTTGGGAGATTCAATAAAGACTACTTGATTGGGTGCTTTGTCTAAGCTAACCCGCCCACGACTACGGGGGACTACCTTAAGCTGCCCATCTAACAATCCACTTATCCCGAAAAAAATATCATCTTTTTTTTCATTAGTCATTTTTACCCTTTAATTTATCAACTATATCCCAGCGAGGAGTGAAGGTAAACACAGATTTTTCTATCCCACGCATCCTACCAATTTTAAAAATTCGTATACTACCAGCGTCAAGGTCATACCCATACAAGATAATTTCCCCAGCAGAATTCATAGTAAGCTTGTACGGCTCCACAGACCGGCTAGAAGGGTCCTTTGCCCCCTTCGAGTAGTAGGCGAAGTCTACAACAGACTTACTGCCCATAGCGGCGCGTATCGCCTCTACTGGCTTCCCTTGCGGCGGAGCATCAGCGTGAACATCATCTACTACCGATTTTTCCTTAGAATGTTTCGCGGGTCTTTCACGTAACGTAATAAGATTCATCTTTTTACTTTTTTTATTTTTAGTAATCTGATCTACAGACTTACCAAACGAAACCGTAGAATCACACTTTTCACAAAAAAATGTATCGCGATTATTAGAGGTTTCCACGAAAGATAATGGCCCACCACATCCCGGACATTCCTTCATATTTACTTGTCGTATTTTGTTTTTAGCAAGTTGCTTCTTTAGCTCGGATTTTTTTCTGTACACGTACATAGGTACATAATACAATACATTCAAGATAAAAGATTAACTAAGATTTTGTAAATTTTGCAAAAGAATTAGCTTTTTTATATGATGAAAAGGTACCAGCATCCGTCCACCAACCATTAAGATTAATATAATCTAATTGTCCAAAATTTAAATATGCTTTATTTATATCTGTAATTTCGTATTCGCCTCGCCAAGATTTCTTAAGATTTTTTATAAAGGAAAATACAGATGTGTCATAAACATAAAGTCCTGTAATTATGTAACTATTACTCAAAGACTCATCATACTTTTTAAGGTGCTCTAATGGAGGCTTTTCAACAAGAATCAGTTCATCTTTACTCACAATTGTCGCAACACCAAAACGCGGTAAGTCTTCTGGAGCATCCGGTTTATACAACACGATCCTGGCTGGTTGCTGTGCGTCAACCAAAATAGGCCTCAAATCGCCAGAAAACATGTTATCGCCCAGAATTACACAAATCTTGGAACGCACAAACCCCTCTGCAAGAGACAGTGCACCAGCAATGCCATCTGCATCTTCTTGCACCCGGTAAGTTATATCGCACCCAAAATCAATTCCAGATCCAAAATAATTGATAATGCTCCCAGCATGATCACGCCCAGTAACAATCATAATATCAGTTATGCCAGCCTCCACCATTTTCTCAAGGGGATGCTGAAGCATTGGACGATTTCCGACAGGAAGAAGATGTTTGTTTACAATCGACGTTAATGGAGCAAGTCGAGAACCTGTACCCCCCGCAAGTAATAACCCACGCATTAAGACACCCCATAAACAACCAGGACTGTTGTACCAATCCCTAACACAACGCCCACAGAAAACCATAAATAAGGGCTTTTGTACCATGCAGTCTGCGTATCTAAAGCAGCAGTTAACCCATTGATTTCATCTTGTAAATACACTTTTTGATCGTTCATATTGACTAAATTTTTCTCTAATAAAGAAATTCTAACACCCCGTAATTTAATTAACTGATCTTGATTTTTCAACTGTAATTCAAGTTTTGGATATTTAACTCTAAGACCTAATAAAAACAACGCAGATTCTCGATCAAATGCTACAAAATCCACACCATCAATACTCATCGATCTAATATCTTCACCTGCATTTGTGTTGACAACACAACAACAAAGTAAAGTAAATACAATAACTAAGAAGCGCATCAGAACTTTACCCCTATTTTTTTAAACGCGTCTGTAATTTCATCTGCAGACATACTACCATCTAATTGAATCTCAAGTTCTCTTTTTATCTTATTGATTTCTAATTCTACTAATTTTTCATCATCTTTAATTTTTACAATCTCAGATAAATTTATATTGTATTTCATTGATAATTTTTCTAATTTTAACTTGGACTCAAGAATCAAGATTTTATTACGCAATTCTACTATTTTTTTATTACGGTGGCCCCACCATAAGATAAGAATAACAAACAGGAGTACACCAATAAAGAATAAAACTACTTTTGTATGGTGTTTAATCCATACCCAAATTTTTCCTAATATTTTTTCCATGGTTAGTCGTCTTCAAATAAATCTTCATCATCCTCATCTTCATTGTTCACTTTCTCTTCTTCATCTTCCTCAATCTCTTCCTCAATCTCTTCCTCATCTTCCTCAATTTTTTCAGCATCTTCAGCATCTTCATCCAGGTCAGAATCAGGATCTCCCAATTTGATATTCTTGATTTTATCAGATACTAAATTACCAAGTTTGACAAGATTTACAGTATAAAGTCCATGTCGTTTTATAATTTCACCAAATTCTTCAACATCATGTGGTAAAATTTTTATTTTGGTATCTCCAGTTTTTTCATCCTCTTCAACCCAGCAATGGGAAAGTTCATGATCAATCACAGCAATTCTAATAGACTCATCTAAATTTTTCCATTTTGGATATGCTACAGTAATAATAAAATCATATCCAGATAATACTTTATTTTTTGTAGAAATCTTTTCAGCAGTTGCAACTACTTCACGTCCTTTCATTTTTATATCTTTATTTTTAAAAAGGTATGCAATTTTACAACTTACAAGATGTTTATGATATTGTCCAATTAATGGTTTTGCATACTTTTCTACTTCTGGTGCAGGATCATAACTAATTGGTATCCTCTTTACTTGCGTTCCTTTTGCCATCAATTAAATCCTTTCAATGAAGTTTTGATGCTCACCAGATAATACTCCAAGTGTTTATAAAAAGTTTATTAATAATTTAGAAGGTGGTGGGGATTAGGACACCCGCTACCACCTGCGTTAGCAGGTAACTGTATTTAATATATCATTGTTAAGATCCTTATATAAATCTCTTGTACAAATGCCTTATTAAAGATCCTTGTATAAGTCACTTGTATAAGGCCCTTGTATGTGTCCCTTGTACAAGACCCTGGCCCCAGGGGTAAACATAGTCCCTTACCCTTAAGGGTAAGGGTTAACTTTTTTTCACCAAAAACCTGCACGAAAAAACCCGATATTGCAGTTGAGTATAATATCATGGACGAAACGAAATCTTAACCTTTGAGAGGGTGCAATGGCGAAAAAGAATTCAATAGCGAAAAAAAAGAATGAAGAAATTGTAGTAAAGTTAAATGCAAAAAAAAATTTAGTATTATTTATACAAGGGGGTGCAGGAGACATCCTTGCACAAACTCCTATGATTAGAAGTTTCCGAAATAAATACCCTGATGACAATTTAATTGTATTGTCTACGTATTCACAACTTCTAGAAGGAAATACACATATCGATAAAGTGTATCCTTTGGCTGACCCAGAAGATTTTTTTTCAAAGTACTTATTTGAAAAACCTGTAAGATTTTATAAAAAACATTTTATATATGATCACCTACTCGACGAGTGTGCTGAGGGTGTAACATCCTTACCCGAGTTTGCATGTGCTGCGTATGGGATAGATTACGACGGCGGTCCTCCCGACTACACCGTTTCTGATGAAGAGCATGCCATTGTAAAAACCTTCCTTGGACAGTATGGCCCAGAAAATAACCGCGTGCCCATTGTTTTGCTCCACTGCACAGGGTCGATTCCATCCGATGGACAAATGAATAAAGTGCACACATCAAAGGATTTAAACATAGAAACTGCCGCCGAGGTTGTTAAGCATTTTGAGGGTAAAATACGATTTATTCAAATAGGGCTTGAAGGTGAAGCGGTTGTTCCAGGCGCGATTGATGCACTAGGTATGCCTATGCGTGAAGCTATCGCTATGATCCCTCATACAGATAGTTTCTTATTTATTGAGAGTATTTTTGCACATGCGGCAGCTGCATTCAGTGCTCCCGGAGTTATTCTCTACCAAAATACATCTCCAGACTTTTTCAAATATCCGGGGTATTCTGAAGCTATCAAGGTCTATGATAGCGGTAATTGCCCCCACTGGCCCTGTAACCGCCCGCTGGGTGCCTTGATGGACCTCATGCCTGGGTACCATAACCCCAAGACACGTGAACGTCTGCTATGGCGTTGTGATACGAATCTGTGCCGGAATATCAAATCGTCTGAACTTATCAAAGCACTGGAAGCTACTTTAGCTCCCAAATCTGAGAAAAAAGATGACAAGTAAAAAGATTATCGCATTTCGTGGTGACCGTGCTGCTTGTTGGTTTTACCGGCTACATTCACCCCTGACTTATTTGGCGAAGAATAACCAAGATGCGTATGAGATTACCGTATCGGGGGTTCTCAATAAGGCGCATTACGAGGGTTTTGACCTGGCGATCCTTCAACGCCAGTATGCGAAAGATGTATACGATGGTGTTCTGAATCTAAAAAAGAGTGGAACAAAATTAGTTTATGAGATTGATGATGATTTATTTAATATACCTAAATGGAATCCTGCGTACGAAACATTAGGAAAAGCTAATGTACAACTTGGTATTCGTGAATTTTTAAAAATAGTTGATGCCATTTTTGTAACTACAGAAAGTTTAAAAAAGATTTATGAACCCTTCTGTGATAATATATATGTTCTTCCCAATTCTATAAACTATGATGTGATCTATCCTAACGCAAAAAAGAATCAAAAGAAAGATGTAGTGTGCTGGCAAGGATCACTCACTCACGAAAAAGATGTTAAGATAATTGAGAAAAGCTTGCATAAGCTGGCGCAGTCAGATGAAGCAGTTTTAAAAATGTGGTGCGGGTTTAAGCAAAGAAAAACACTCAAAGAAGACCGCACCCCTGTGTTTGATATCCCTGGAGCAGATGTTCTGCAGCTTGTTCAATTTGAATCCTTTTTTCAGATGTTCTCGCAAGTTGGGACGTCCATCGGACTTGCCCCCCTTGCTGCAAACACATTCAATAAAAGCAAGTCTAATCTTAAGTTCTTAGAGTACACCGCGTTGGATGCCGTGACCGTTGCATCGTCTGTAGGCCCGTATAAGGATACTATTGAAGACGGGGTTACCGGGATACTTGTAGAGGACAATTCTACTTGGTACGATGTAATTATTGACCTCATTCGCGATAAGGAATTGTATAACAAACTACTTACCAACGCGAAAGAAGTTGTACACACGGAGTATAATGTTGAAAGAAATTACAAAATGTGGCAAGATGCCATTGAACAAATCTTAGGATAGGAGATACAATGCATGATACTGAATATTTTGTATTAGTAGTTATGACCGGCATGCCCCCATGGGTATGTGTACTGTCCGCTAGTGATTTGGATGATTGGAAAGCGGGAGAATCGCGTACGGTGCTTGCTATAAGTCCTCGGTCATTTCAAATGCAGCAGGGCGCTAACCGCACAGTAGAAATGGTGATTGGTCCAGTGTATCCGATGCTGACAAAGCAGGCGGAGTTATGGTGCACGCCAACCTCTATTGAAGTAATTGGCGAGGTAATTGGCGAAGTGCTTGGTGATAACGATTCTAGAAGTTGTGCGGAAGACCCACAATTGTTTAAGAGCTACATGTCAGCAGTGTCTACGTGGTTCAAAGAAGCCAGTGCTGCGCGTGCAGGGATCACGTTAGCAAAACCTGGGGACATGCCTAACGTACTTGAGCGGTAAATCATGGCTAAAACTCCAAAAAAAAATAAATCGTATCTTCTCTGTGTGCTAGATAAAAAATATCATTTGTATGTGTCTAGTAATGCATTTGTTATCAAAGAACGCATGATTAAAAAGAATGAAGAAACTTGGGTAGGAAAATTCTTTTACGCAAGTTTAGCAGACTCCCTTCGTGGATATGTTCGTCACAAGATGCGGACAAAGGCAACAGCAAAACAAGTGAACGGAGATGTTAAAGAACTTATTAAGCTCGTGGATAATCTTCATAAATATCTGCAGAAATTTGGTAGTGAATTTGAACATGATTTGATGGAACGTTTGAAGGATCCTGTAGAAATGCATTTGCTTAATAATACTCTGGAGACTACCGATGCGTAGTACGACGCGTATGGACTACACACTCCGAATAAGTAAGGAGTACGTTGTTGGATTGGTGAATTCGTTATTGTTTTCAAATACTATCTTATGGGATGGAACAAACCAATTTAATGAACTTCCAATTTTTAGTAGCGACATTACTGAAGATGATAGACGAGAACAACGTGGTGCATTTTTTGTAGACAATCATTATGGTCGTGTACTTCGATTATTGGCTACCTTAGAAGAAGAAAACCTTCGAGGGAATAGTACATGTCGTGTGTGCTATAGATTGTCTAGCATCCAAGAAAAAATGCGTATTGGATCTGCAAACCGTATATACTATCCTTTTACAATTCCTCTTGATTTTTCTGTATCAGATTTACGGTTAGGTGTGCGCACTCCCTTTTTATCTTTTTCAGATAATACAGAGAAGGATAATGAAGTCAACTTATCTAAATTAATGGCGCTTATTGGGCATCTCGTTGCTAGTAAATTTATTGTTGTAGACGATGAAAATCTCTTTTCTGATCTTCTTACAAGTCAACTGAGTACGCCTCCTATGGCTTCTGATCCACATTTCAACTTAATTTATGGGGTTGCACCCCCTGGTGATCAGGAGTGTTTAAGCGATGACTATTAAGGGTATGACATACGTAGGCATAGACCCGAGTTTAACAGGCACAGGGATTTGTGTATTTAATAGCGGTAGCGGTAACGATGATGAAATGCCTGTGTGTACAATTAAAACAGAAAAGAAAAACTTTGAGAATTCATTACAACGTTATTTATACATTGTAAACACTGCGATTGCGTTTATTAAATCTGCTGCTATTTTTCCTCCCACTATTTTTATCGAGGGCTATTCATTTGGTTCTCGCGGTGCTGCAGTTTTTTCTTTAGCTGAATTTGGTGGACTTCTACGTTATAAAATTGCAAAAAGATTTAATGAGTACTATGAGATTCCACCTACAGTTCTTAAAAAATTTATTACAGGGAAAGGTAACTCCAATAAGAATGTTATGCTTGAGCAGACGTTTAGAAAATATGGAATAGGATCAGAAATACTTACGGATGATAATCAGGTTGATGCATTCAGCATAGCACAGTTTGCTAAAACGATGCGTGAGGGGGCATTACCAAAAATTTTTATTGGTAAATATTCAAAAACAATTTGGAATGATGCGTCGTGCATGGAGTAGTAGACATAATTGTTATTGGTTTTGGTTTAGATAAGATAGAGATAGATTGTCTTAAATCAATTATAAAAAATACAGCACATCCTTATGTTCTTACGTACTACGACAATAAAAAAAATAAATACACACTTACAGAACTTTGGAATATGTTTATCGCAAAAAGTTCTTGTGAGTATATTTGTTTATTAAATAATGATACAGAAGTATCCCCCTATTGGCTAACTAAGTTAATCGAAACATTCTCAATACGTGAACATTGTGGGTTTGTTGGACCATCTACAGATAATTGCCACAGCCCACAATCTACTGTGCAAACCTTCGAAGAAGCTGAAAAACATAAGAATGTTGTACGTGTATTAGAGGATCCGATTAGTGGTTTTTGTGTTGCATTTAAAAGGGAATTATTTGAAAAGCTTGGTGGATTTGACTGCAGGTATAAACACTACGGACAAGAATCTGATTTAATAAATAGGGGGCAAAGACAAGGGTATGAGGCTTGTTGGCGGGTAGACGCATTCGTACACCACATTGGTGAGGCAAGTGTTGGACCCGCGAAGATAGACGTAGAAGCAGCACGGAAAGAAGCACGAGCTATTTATTGGTCATCAAGGAAGTGACATCATGCGTGTTCTATTCTTTTGTCCGCATACGCGGATTTCAGGCGGTGTAAAAGTAACATTCACAGTTGCAAACCATTTGGCTAAATGTGGTGTAGATGTTAATTTAGCTAGCTTAAAGAATTTTGAAAGACCTAATGACTGGTTTATTGATAAAATCCATTTTAATATAATTGATGGTAAGAGAATACCTTTAGGTGCGCTAAGTACTTATGATGCCTGCGTTACCTTTTGTGACGGTCCCAGTTTATCTGGGGCATCGTGTAAAAAAATATTATATCTGCAGGGGTTTGCTGGAACTAAAGTAGAAAAACAACGTATTTCTGAAAAATATGATCTTGTTGTAGCTACATCTAAATGGTTGGTAAAACTGGCTAAACAACATAATGAAAATGTTATACTTATACCTCCCGGTATTGATAGCATTTTTGCTAGAAAAGAAGCGCCACTGTGCTCCAGATACCAAGCGATAGGGACGATACACCACGCATCAAAAGATAAATGTTTTGATAATTTTACAGACATTATTACGCGATATTTTGTAAAGCGTAGAAAACCAGTGCACTGTGTTATTGTAACCGCACAACCTTTAGCTAGTGTCCCAGCATTAGATAAGTACATGATTCCGTACTCTATTTACTATAAACCACCTCAAAGGTTATTACCATATATTTATTCCATGTGCAACGTGTGGGTATCTACGTCAATCAATGAGGGATTTGGACTGCCTCCGCTAGAGGCTATGGCATGTGGTTGTCCTGTAGTTATGTGTAAAAATCGTGGATTAGATAAGATTGTACAGCATAAAGCAAATGCATTAGTATACACGGGAAATACCGATGCTGCTGAATATATTAATACATTACTTTATTTCAAACAATGTGTAAAGAAGTTAAGAAAAGTTGGGTATAATACAGCTAGTAAATTTTTATGGAAAGATTCATTAGACGCATTTTTTTATAATTTACACAAGGTGTGTACATGACATATCTTTTTATCGAGCCTGGGTTACACATCTGTGGAGGCATACGGCGTATCGTAGAAATTGCCACAAGACTGCGTAATTTAGGGCATATCGTGTATGTAGCGTCCCCTAAAGGACGTGCGTGTACATGGTTAGACTCTAACTTCATCCCTATAAAATTAGCTAATATAAAAGAATTCAGTAAAAAACATAAAATAGATATCTGTATATTTAATTTAGCAGATCAATATACTGAAGCAAAAGCTGTTACTGCGGCAATTAAGATCTTTTGGGTACTCGCTCCTGAAGCGATGTATAAGAACCCGGAAATACCTATTAAAGCATTAAATTGTGGCTTTAATCTATTATCCAATTCTTCATTTACAGTATCCTATATTAAAAAATATGCAAGAAATTATAAAGATAATATTACTATTATTCCAGGTGGCATAAATAAAACACATTTTAAATATGATTCTATTATTCCAAAAATTTATCATGTAATGTATTATGGATCTTCACGCCCATGGAAAGGTGCACAAATTATTGAACGCGCACTAACTCCTTTACAATTGAGGCTCCATAAAATGAACACAGGAAATATGCTACAAACGCAGATGTATAAATTGTACGCGTCAGCCACGTGCTATGTATCTGCGGGCCAGATTGAAGGATTTAATTTCCCAATACTTGAAGCTATGGCGTGTGGTTGCCCTGTTGTTTGTACGTCAGACGGTGGGAGTGCGGATTTTGTGAAAGATGGAATAAATGCAATTGTTGTAAATCGTACTGTGGAAGGGATTTCTAAGGGTGTTCGGAGAATACTTGGTGATAAAGATTTGCGTAGAAAACTAAAACAAGGTGGATTAGAAACTGCATCAGCTAAGAAGTATAATTGGGATGTAGTAACTAAGCAATTCAGCGATTATGCAGAGAACCTTTTATATAGAGAATAAAAAAAAAATACACTTAACTTTTTTTAGAGGTATACACATTGTTAGATCTAACTGTTATAATAGCTTGTAAAAATAGGAAAGAAAATCTCGATTATTGCTTGAGGTCTATCTCTGGTGGATCTATACTTCCAAAGGTGTACATTGTGGATTTTGGAAATAAAACACCAATAAAGACACCGTATAAGTGGGTAAAGGTTATCAGAGTTACCAATAACACTGAGAAGTTTCATAAGGCGCGGGCTGTAAATATTGGTTTAAAACAGGTGAAAACGAAATATGCATGTGTTACAGACGCAGATCAAATTTTTAGCAAAAACTTTTTTAGTACAGTAGTGAGGGCACTGGAGGAAAACTCTAAAAGGTTTATAATGTGCAAAACATATGCTTTGCAAGGTATCCCTAAGACAGTACAACCAGAAAGTGTTTTTGAAAAATACGGGGTACTTTTAAAGTTGGCAAAGAAAACTAGGGATGCCTATGGTGACGGGTGCTGCCATGCAACGCTAGCGTCTTGGTTTAGGAGGACGGGTGGGTATGAAGAATCTTTTTTGGGGTGGGGGTATGAAGATAGTGATATGGCTTGGAGAGCGCGAAAGCTTGGTTTGACTTTATATAGTATAAACAGACATGTCTCTATGATTCATTTGCCACATCCGATAGAAACACAAGTCGGGGGATATAGGCACAAGCATGTTGAGAGGACTAATAAGGTACGCTATGCAAAGAGAAGACAAAGGGGCATTTTAGTTGGAAATGTGGGTAGAAAGTGGGGGATACTTTGAAAATATTTGTTGATATAGATGGAACTATTTGTCGTACAAAGGATGCAAATTATTCGGAAGCGGTACCCATCCATGCAAGTATACAAAAGATAAATAAGCTTTATGACTTAGGGCACGAAATTATTTTTTGGACTGCTCGTGGGTCTGCAAACAAAGAAGAGTCTACTGAAATCCTAAATATAACTAACAAGCAGCTACAGGAGTGGGGTTGCAGGTATACACAATTATCAGTGGGTGAAAAGCCCGTGTATGACCTACTGATATGTGATAAATCTGTCAGGATCGATGAGTTATGAAATCTGTAGCTAAATTGGCTGGTAGGCATAAGAATAAGGACATCTACGTTATAGGTGCGGGACCTTCTTGTAATTTTCTTAGTAGATCTTTTTTCAATGGCAAAATAGTAGTTGGTGTTAATCAGACATATAAGAAGTTTCCATGTAACTATGTAGTTCGCAAAGAGCATAGCGATGTGGTGAAAACTCTAAAGATGGCTCCAAAGTCTTTTGTTATTGTTTCAAAACTGAATTATGGATCTGCGAAGTCTAAGATAGCTGGTATAACCCATAATAATTTGCATATTTTTAATCATCTACTAAATAAGGGAGCTATAAATACAGCTTCATTTGGAAAGCCTGGGTTTTTAGTAGTGAGTAACTCTACCATTACATCAGCTATCCATTTTGCATACGTCTTAGGAGCAGCTAACATTATTTTAGTTGGTGCCGACCACGGGACACTAGATGACAAATTTGTGTATGATGGCTATTATGAAGATATAAAGCAAACACCTTGGAAGAATTGGGAACAATATGTAGGATGGTTAAAAATTCTCAGTAAGGATACCGAGAGTATCAGCGCTAAAATACGTGAAAAGGGTGTTAATGTTGTTAGCTTAAACCCATTTATAAACTTTGGGTTAGAAGGGCACATATACAAGTATGGGTAATTATACTATAGTCGTGCCAGCGCGTAGCGGTTCAAAGGGTGTACCCCATAAGAACAGGATGCTCATTCAGAGTACTCTTAACATAGTTTCGGAGTCTATGCGTACGCACACTATAATTACCACTGATGACGAGGTTATCATTGAAGCATATCAAGGTAATCATATAGTTCATAGGCGAAGCATTGCGACTAGTTCTGATACAGCCTCTATGAAGTCTGTGATGTTAGAGGTGGTTAACGCCGGACTTTTGGGAGCAGAAAATATTATCGTATTATATCCAACGTATCCTACAAGGACATGGGAAGATGTTTTGGATGCCATTAATTTTTTTGAACGATCTGCTGCGAAATCATTACTATGTAGGATACCGTATATTGGTCAAAGCCCTTACCTTTTAATGCATCCTGTTGGAGAGTATTGTGGGAGACAGGTTATAGATCACGACTTGTATAGAAGGCAGGATTATTTACCTGTGTTTGAGCTTTCTCATTGCGTTTGCATTTTTTCTGCGTCTATTCTTCATGAGTTAAATCAAAATTTGTACAACAGAGATACTGTGTTTATGGACATGTGCAAGAAAGTGGACGTAGACACAGAACAGGATATAAGCACATGGAAACAAAACTGATAGGTGAAATAGGTATAAACTATGCTTTTGGTGATGACAAGCAGAATTTTGTCGGTAATGCAAAAAAGTTAATTTTTATAGCGTCAATAGCTGGGTGGGGGTACGTGAAACTCCAAACGAGGACACCAGATGTTTGTGTACCAGAAAGTGAGAAAGGGTTGCCAAAGCAAGTACCCTGGTCTTCACAGCCAACAACTTATTTGGGGTATAAAAAAGATGTGGAATTTTCTAAGGATGCCTATGTAGAGCTTCGTGAATATGCTGCATCATTAGGTTTAACTCTTTTTTCATCTGTTTGGGATATTCAGGCAGTTGATTTTCTTCGTGATATTTCTGCTAATAAGATTTTGAAGATTCCTTCGGCTCTATTAACTAACACCTCTTTACTAAGGTATGCTAGGAAAAACTGTGAGCTACTCATACTCTCTACTGGAATGAGTACGGAGGATGAGATTGAGATAGCTGTAAGGGAGGGGGAGCCCGATGTGTTGATGCACACAGTGTCTGCATACCCAGCTATCGTTGAAGACCTGAATTTGCAGTACATAACGTGGTTAAAACAGAAGTATGGACATAAATGTTGTATTGGGTATTCAGGGCACGAGTTTGGGCTAACTATGTCTATTGTCGCTGCGGTACTAGGCGCTGAATGGGTAGAGCGCCATATTACATTAGATAGAACCCTTTGGGGGTCAGACCAGTTAGCTAGTGTGGAACCGGTCGGTATGATAAAGCTAAAAAAGTCGTTGGATGATGTGCAAAAGGCTTTTGTTAATTTTCCCGGTCCACGGAAGGTACATCTTTCAGAAATGGAAAAAGTAAAATCTCTACGTGGGTAACTAATGAGAATACTGCACATATATGCAACTGTCAATAATTCTGGCGATCAGATGATCGGGTATGCAACACGCCTCATGTTTGAGAGGTACGTTAAAGTAACGGGTTGGGTTAGTGAGAATATTAGAAAGGTTTTTAACTATGATGATGTAAAGAAAATTAATACGTTTGATGCCGTGGTAGTTGGCCCAGGAGGAATTTTTTTGTATGACGAGACAAATTCAAAGGCTGGCACAAGGGAGATATCTGGATACCAATGGTTGATTTCTGAGGCACTCCTTAGTAAGATAAAAGTTCCAGTACTGGTTGTAGCTGCTGGTTGGAACCAGTTTCGTGGTAGGGCTGCTTTGTACCCGACCACTCTGAAAGGGATATCTGACTTAATTTCTAAGTCTAGCTATTTTTCTGTTCGACATACCGGTGATGCCCATAGTTTAGAAAATTTTCTTCATTTGCATGAAGGTAGTGTTAAAGTATTTATGTGCCCAACCTTGTTGCTTGGCACGTCTCATAAGGCAGAAGTGCAAAGAAAGCGAATTTTAGCCATTCAGATTGCGGGGGATAGACCTAAACTTCGTTATACCGTTGGAATAAAAAGAACTTATGAAATTCTTTCAGAGTACATATCGGTAATGTCGAAGGACTTCCCGGAGATACATATAGTTGACCAGTGTTGTGATACAGGATTTTTTAAATTTATAAAGGAACGAAGAAAAGATGTGAAATTTGTTTCATTGGTAAACAAGTCACTAGACCAGCAGCTAACGTATTATAAAGAAATAGGGGTGATGTTGGCCACTAGAGGGCATGCCCAAATGATCCCAATAGGATGCGCTACCCCAACTGTTTCTCTAATAACGCACAATAAAGTAGCGTATTTCTTGGATGACCTAAAAAGGCTAGCTCCTGCTTCACGAATTTCTGAGACGGGGGTAGATATTACGCGGGTAAGGTCAGGTGATCTGGTGCAGGCGACACGTATAGCACGTTCGCTGGACTACACTTTGGTGAACAGTGCTATAGAGAAATCTATTATAGCTTCTTTCCAAGAAATGTTGAGTATTTTATGACTTGTCCTGTTTGTCAATCCCCAGATGTTATTCATAAGGTGGCTACTAGTTCCTTTTTTAATTTAGATATAGATCAGTGTAACTTCTGTGGTCTTAGTTGGGTTAACAGGGGCGATGATCAGGTTAGCGAGGTGGAAGAACAAAAAAAGTTTGACCACATTTTTGGTACAAACAGGAAAAGAAACGAGTATTATTTAGAGAAATTATGTGCTTTTTCTGACGTGAAAACTGTTTTGAAAGTTGGCTCACCAAAAGATTTTTCGTTTTTGCTAGAGATTGGGAGAAGGTATCCATTTATTCACCTTTTTTCTTATGATTTATTACATAAGGATACACCAAAAAATGTGGAACCAATCAGCGACATCACAGAGTACTACTCTATAATTTTTTGTATCCACACGTTAGAGCATATTTTGCCTACTGATACCCAGGCTGTAGTAGCTAAAATGGTTAATCATTGTGATTATTTATTCTTGGAAGTACCTAACTGCCATTCAATTGATCGTTTATGTGAGAGTAGCAAGCACCCGCACAACGTGTTCTTTACTAAGAAGTCGCTGACTAACTTATTAGGAACTGACTCTATTTGCAGAACTACAAATCATGTAATTCAGATTGAGAGAAAAAATGTATAACGTAGATGTAGTGATTATTAGCTGGGCAAAGACCAAAGAGCTATACGACATTACGTGGAATGGACTTTCTTCTTTATTTGGATGTAAGCCAACCATGGCGTATCATGCTTATGTTGTTGAGTCAAACCCAGATGTTACGTATGACCAGTTTAATTCTGATGTGCATACATGTACAACTATCCACCCCACTACAGAATTTGGGTATAACAAATATTTAAATATTGGTAGAAGGTTAGGAAAGTCAGAGTACGTGGTTCTTTGTAATAATGACTTGACTTATGATTGCGGGTGGGCTGCTAATATTATAAGAGAGATGAACAAAGATGCAGACCTTTTATCTGCTTCTCCTTGGTGTCCTCAGATACATAGAGACAGGCATAAGAAGGGAAATGTGGGGAATTGTGTTTATGGGTATAGTATAATTACTAAGGTTACTGGATGGTGCATTTTTCAGAAGAGGAAGATATATGATTTACTTGGTGATTTAGATGAGCGTTTTGTATTTTGGTATAGTGACAATGATTATTGTATGACTATTCGAGAGAAGGGTATTAAACATGCTTTAGTTATTAACTCTTGGGTGGAACATCATGGAAAACGTGTTGGCAAAACTGCGGATAATGTATTATCAAAAGAAAAACTAAGAACATATACATCATTGCAAAAGAAAATATTTTTGAATAAATGGAAAAATATAAATAATATACTAGTAAGCCCTAAGGATTAACATGAGTAAACTAACTGTAATATTAGCTCATAAAAATAGACAACATAATTTAGAGTTTTGCTTAGAATCTATTAATTCATCAAATAAAATACCTCGTGTTATATTGGTTGATTTCGGAAGTACCATACAACCAAGATATACATATCCATGGTTACAAATTATTCATGTAACACATAATACCGATTTTTTTCAAAAAGCACGAGCTTTAAATATTGGAATTAGGCAGACAAAAACTGTTAATTTGTGTACTACTGATGTTGATCAGATATTCAATAAAAATTTTTTTAGTGTAGTTGATAATACACTTACTACGCGTAAAAGTGTGTATGTAATGTGTCGTACGTACGTATTGCGTGAATTGCCTTCAACTATTTCCCCCAAAAACATAATGATAAATTTTGATAAACTTTTAATAGAAGCAAAAAAAATAAGAAAAATACCATTTGGTGATGGATGTTGTCATGGGATGCCTACATATGTTGCGCATGCATTAGGAGGGTATGATGAAAGTAGCAGATTATTCGCAAAAACATGACAAATGAGTTATACATTGTGACAATAATAAAAATTGCGCAACCAGAACAGGCGTAGTAAAAAAATTGATTAATATAAGTTATAAAATCAGGTTATTATGAAATTTTTCTAGGAGACTATGTGAATGATGTTATTTCAGTATTAGTTCTTACATATAATAGACGTAATATTGTCTCTATGTGTCTCCCATACATCGCAGAACATTTAGAAAAATCAAATTCTGAGATATTAATCTGGGATAATGGATCAACTGATGGAACATTAGATTGGATTTTTCAGTTCGCACATTCAAATACAAAAAATAAAATCAATGTATTTTTTTCTGAAAAAAATTATGGAGTTGAAGCTATTAATTTTTTAGTAGACAAAACTGTAGGAGAATATATCATAAAAGTGGACAGTGATATAATTCCGCCCGTTCAGTATGATACGCGTATGTTAACCGCTTATATAGCATGTGCAAAGGAAAACATTGCTTACTTATCTTGGGATATTCCTTGGGGGCACACATCTTTTGCCAAACGTTCTGGTATGAAATTGTATAAAGGTGATCGAGGAACTATTGTGTCTGTTACCCCTAATACACGCGTACTCTGTAATTATGCTCCAAGCAAATGGATGGTGAATGGTGCGTGCAGATTTTCAGAAAAAGATGTATTTACTAAACTGGGTAGTCATCCACAAGGTAAGCGGTATGGAGTAGACACGTATGTGAGTGCTCAGGCCGAGAAAGCTGGTTATACATGTGGATTCATAGACACCCACGATAAGGCACAGCACATCACACAAATGGATATTATGGAGAAAATCTATGGCAAAACATCAACCACTTAGTATTATTATTCCTGTCGTTAATCAACCTGAAATGACTGTGCGGTGTTTTCAGTCAATACGTGCAAATACAAAAATGCCGTATGAGATAATTTGGGTTGATAATAATTCAGATCCTGAAAGCTTTGGAATAATTAGAAGACAAGCTACGCGTCCTAGAGTTAATTGTAAATTGATACGAAATGAATACAATGTTGGTTTTATCAAAGCAATAAACCAAGGTATTGCAGAAGCTAAAGGTGAATACATAATTTTGTTAAACAATGATACAGAGGTAACGTGGCGATGGGCTACAAAATTAATAAAACCACTTATTAATGATAAAAAGGTTGGAGCGGTAGGCCCCGTCACACAAAGTAAAATTGCCTGGCAAGAAGCAATGAGTCTTAATGCTCGTTGGGATTTAGGCCTACCCAAGTACACAAAAGCACAAAAAAATAGATATGGTAAAGTACTCGATGAACTATTCAAAGACAGATATATTGATGTAGAACGCCTACCTCTGTCTTTTTTCTGTGCTGCTTTTCGGAGAAGTACGTTCACAGAGCTTGGCGGTCTTTGTGAGGAGTTTTCTATCGGCTTAGGTGATGATGACGAGTATGGGATGCGTATGCGCGCAAATGGCTTTAAATCGCTTCTCAGCCTGGGTACCTTCGTGTATCACGCACATCGAACAACGTTCAATGCTCTGCAATTGGGTGTGGATTCTTTGCGGAGGTACAACATGAAAATTTTGCGAAGAAAAGAAAAAGAATTAAAGGCTGCTGAAAAAAAGAAGGCGATATAGTATGATGGCTCTATGAGCGTTCATATACGCGTAGGACCACTTCGTCTGCTCATTACACCTAAGCTGCATCCAAAGGACTTTGATTTTCTTAAAAAGAAACTCACGTTCACGATGCATAACTACCAGTTTACCACCCAGCACACGATGCATGGGTGGGATGGGCGCAAAACACTTTTGTATAAGAATCAATCTGCTCCAGCAGGTTGTTTGTATCGGATCATGACCATTCTTAAGAATCAGCTGAAGTACGATGTAGACGTTGAATACGAGCATGATTACCCACCTACAGGTGTTGCAGAAGTTATTCCATTTGATTTAATGGATTTTCAATTAAAAGCAGTGCAGCGTGCCATAAAGTACCGTCGTGGAATCATTCATGCTCCTGTGCGTGCGGGTAAGACTGCAATAATGTCAGCGTTAATTAACAAGATACAACATTTTCCAGTTTGGATAGTTACAAATGGTAAAGATCTTGTAAGACAAACTATGAGTGATATTAATGAACATTTAAATATCCAACCTGGATATTTTTCTGAAGGTACGTTTATCCCCGGAGAAGTCGTAGTTACCAGTTATCAAGCACTTGGGCGTGCTGTATCCGACGCTAAGAAGTGGGAGAAAACTCAGATTCAATCTAATGCACTTGTCGAAAGAAATAAAGCAGTTCTAGCACATTTAAACCGTGCCCGCGTAGTCCTCTTTGACGAGTGTCATCATGCATTATCCCCGAAAAATCGAGCAATTGCAAACGAAGCGGTATCGTCAGGATACACCATAGGACTGTCAGGAACGCCTAAACCGGACCATGCGCATCGATTAGAAATGGAGGCTGCCATTGGTTCTGTGATTTTTAAGGTGAGTTATGCAACGTTAATTAAACATAAACGCATAGCTAGGCCTAAGATAGTCATGTACGAATTACCGTACAAATGGTTCGCAACAGGTCTCCGTGAATACCCAGAAATTTACACTGCAAACATTGTTGCAAACGTTTATAGAAATGCATTTATTGCTGAAATAGCAAATAAATTAAAGAAAGCAGGAAAAACTGTATATGTTATGATTCGTCATTTAGACCATGGACCCGTACTTCGTGCGCTAATTCCTGGGAGTGTATTTGTTCATGGGAATATCTCTGGAGAGGATAGGGAAAACTTGTACAAAGGTATTCAGGATAGGCGCATCAAATGCATTGTCGCTACTGTTGGTAAAGAAGGATTAAATATTCCTAGTTTGGATGCCGTGATAAATGCGGAAGGGTATCAATCATCTATAGCGACCACTCAAAAAATGCGTTCAATTACAGCTAGTACTGGTAAAAAGTACGGAATAATTGTTGATTTTATTGATCGTGGAAAATATGTTGGAAAGCATAGCAAAGAAAGAAAACGAATTTATGAAAAAATAAAAGATGCAAAAATACTCTATCGCACGGTAAAAGCAAACCATTTTGACATGGAAGGTAGCCGATGGTCCCCATAGACGTAGACGAAATATTGTTGAATGATGCGGTGTGGTCCCAGGATCCTGTTGAACGCCATCTTATGAAGAAGATTATTAACTTGACAAAACAGAATGCTCGGTTAAAAGAACACATAGAAAGTACGAGTACGTTGTCGAAGTCGCGTCCAATAGATACGTGGACGCCTTTTAACTTCTTTCATTATTTTTGTACGAAGTACCGGGAGCGTTACAACCGTGAATTCAAGAAAAATGGAAATGTTGCCAGGGTATATTTCAAAATTGATTCATTTAGAACCTCTAATAGTATATCAAAAGAAGATTACAAAAAATTCATAGATTCTGCTTTTTTTGGCTATTTTAATAACGTAAATACGCCAACTGTTTCCCATATCTGTAGTGCCAAACTATATAATTATTTGATGGCTCCAGACACGGACGTTACGTCCGCAGATGACTTGCGGGCACTTGATAAAGTACTTGCTACTGAAAACTCTGACTTTGAGCAGTACATGGACGAGATACCCTATGATGGATGACCGAGACATCGCAGGACTTGAAGCAATAAAAAAGAATTGTGGAGTTTGTGGTGGTAAGGGGTACACAGTAACGGCTGATGGATCCTCTTATGAAATTCAGGATTGTATCTGTGTAAAAACAATAAGTGAGCATATTAAATACATTGCTGCAAATATACCAACAAAATACCGTTCATGGCATATTAATGAATTGCGTAAAGACATTAAAGAGAACTCAAAAAATAAACGTTTCATAAAAGAAATTTTTGATTTTTTAGAACACATACCAGAAAACATAGATGACGGATCAGGTTTATGGTTTTTTGCCCCGCCCGGTTTAGCAAAAAGTTCTATGATTACGTATATTTTAAAAGAGTCTATCCGACAAAACTATAAAGTATACTGGGGTAAGGCACACCAGTATGTGGATCTTAAGTTGAGTGCATCTCGGGGAGATCGTGATGCTGCAAAACTCTTACGACGTATTATCGAGTCTATGGATATTATCGCAATTGAAGAGGTAGATAAAGTACATCTCTATAGCGATCAACGTACTGCGCCTGCTGCCCAAAATAGGTCAGGCTATTTTAGAGATCATATTTTCTTTGAATTTCTTTCCGATTTATACGATGCAAATATCTCTATTTTAATGAGTTCTAATATGCCTCGCAATAAAATAGAAGAGGCATATCCATCGCATGTACGTGATAGATTGCGTAAATTACATAACGTAGCACTCATTGGAAAGACGGGACGATAATGCCAGCACTTGCATCTGCTACCGTAGAGCGCAGGGCGCTATCTGCGCTACTGATTGAGCCACATCACCTTAAGTCGCTTAGTATTCATGCTGATACGTTTTTTTCATCAAAAAATAAAACAGCATTCAAATTAATAAAAAGTTATGTAGATCGGTATAAAAAGTCACCGACGGTAAAAACACTTAAGATATTTATAGATAAAGAAAAAGATGCAGAAAAAATTGATGAATTATTAGATGGATTAGATGTAATAAAAAAATTACCAACTGTTAAAGAAAAAGAAGTAGATTTCTATTTAGAAGAGGCAGATAATTTACGTATTGGTAGAGAAATCGCAAAAACAGCAGAATTGATCAAAGATAAATTTGAAGGCGGTGAAAAGGATTATATGAATGTTTTGCAAGATGTTATGAAAAAACTTTTAACAATTTCTACAGATAAAGATGGGGGGGTTACTAGAGGAATGATCCATGAAAATGTTAAGGACCGCTACGATATATTCGCTAAAAAACTCGGTACAGACGACAAAGGAGAGGTCATTCCCTTTGGGATGTCTGCACTGGACTCCATTGTAGGCGGTATGCGCAAAACATTTGTTACGCTCCTATACTCTAAGACTGGTGGCGGTAAAACGCGTACAGCAATCAATATGGCGTATAATGCTGCGATGGCTGGGTTCAGCGTGATCTATTTCTCCTTAGAGATGTCATTTAATCTCCTTTCCTCATGTTTTGATAGCCGCATGGCTATGGTGGACAGTCGTAACATTATTTTCAGTAAAATGTCTAAGAGTGAGATAAAAAAGTATAAACAAGCTTTACGTAAACAATACGAAGATAAATTAGATGTGTATGTAGTAGATATTTCTATTGGGAATACATCATCAAAGATCATGGAAGAAATTGAGCTATATCAGATGACTCAAGGAAAAACTCCTGATCTTGCAATTATTGATTATGCCAATATTATGCGACCACAAGCGGTATATTCTGGTCGATCTGAACAATACGATAAATTATTTCAAGAGATTCATAATATTGCTAAATTTTACAATGTGTCGATTCTTACCGCTACACAGGAAAGTAGAGAAGCATCGAAAGGAGATATTGAAGCTAAACAACATAAAATACAGATAGAACAAGGTGTTCATAATATTGGATTATCTAATTTTATGGCTCCACACTGTGAAACAGTTATTCGTTTAAAACAGGACTCAGCTGACCGCGCACAAAATAAATTATGGGCAATTATTGATAAAAGTCGTTATGGAAATATTGGAGAAGCAATTCCATTAACTGCATTGTGGGATATCACGTATGTGGGTGACCGGTCTAGTAACCTGCGTATAAAAAAGAATCCGAAAAACGGTTTATACGATGGTTGACATTGTAGACATATATGCGCAAGCAGGTGTTCTCCTGGTTGTTATGGGCGACCGATGGCATGCTCCATGCCCATTTCATGAGGAAACGAAGCCTTCATTTGTTGTTTACCCGGATGGTGGATACCACTGTTTTGGGTGTGGTGCGCACGGAACACTGCAGGATATGGGAGAATATGCTGGTGTAGACTTTATTATTATTCCCGACTTAGCATACGAGCAAGATCATACAGAGGTCGAAATAAAAAAATACTTGAAAAAAGTTGAAAAAAGTTTATTATCAGTAGTACAAACATGGTCAAATACACAAAAGATAAAGATGTTCGATAAATTTGATGATATGTATGGTGATTGTGTAGCGAATTCTAGAGATGTCGGTTCTTCTTTAGTATCGCTCATTTCATATATTCGTAAAGTTATGGGTAAAGAACTGTTCTCTTAATCTTTGGAGATATTTTGCGAGCTAATAAATTACAGGAAATTGTGGATGATATTGCGCATAAAAAGAATGACGATGGTACATGGGATTTAAATCATGAACGTGCGGATGAATTTTATAAGACTGTTTATCCTTATGTAGCAAAATCTGCGAGAATATCAGATCCATTTGATCCTGAAGATGCCGTGGGGGACGTGTTAGAAGGGTTATGGAAGTCATTAATGCGTTATGGTCCACGATATCAAGGTAAGCCATTTGTTAATATGTTAAAAATGAAAACTAATAATGTACTTACAAATAGATTTAAAAAAAGAACTGCATTAAAACATAAACTAAATTATACAAGTGAATCTTTTGATGGACTTAAGTATGAAGACAATGAAGGTATTTTACGTGGAGGAAGTAAAGAACCTTGTGGAGGATTTTTAGATATTTTATCTGTTGAACAAGTATTAACTAAACGACAAAAACGCGAGATACTTGAAATACAACAGGAATACAAGTGTTTGGAGGAAGAAAAAATGCCACATAAATTAGAAACGGATGAATTTTTACATTATTTTAGAAGATTGGGTCATGAAGAAAAATTAGTGGTATTTCAAAATATTTTTTGTCTTATGGCTGGGCTCAAACACCGACGTACCAAGGAGATTTTTAGTCTCTTTGTGGATGGTGACCAAAAAGGTGCACCTATACAAAAAGAAACGCCGCGCAAGATGCGCATAGACGTAGTTTCTGAGTATATTACCTTATTAGGGACAGTACCAGAAGGAGAGGATGACATGGATAAATATGTACAGATTGGATCAGGGGTTGTTGGTGAGCAGTTTTTAACTCCTATGTTGAAAAAAATTGAAGTTGTCAAAGTAAAAGGTGATTCTGTTAGAATTAAAATCATGCCTTATGATGATCAAATTGATGTTCCTGTAACTTATTTAGCTATTCCTATGAGTTATGCGGAAGATCATCCAGAAGACCTAGACCCAACGCAGGAAACACAGTCAAAGATTGCAGAAGAAACTGAAGAAGAAGAAACTGAAGAAGAAGAAACTGAAGAAGAAGAAACTGAAGAAGAAGAAACTGAAGAAGAAGAAGAAGAAGAAACTGAAGAAGAAACTGAAGAAGAAACTGAAGAAGAAACTGAAGAAGAAACTGAAGAAGAAACTGAAGAAGAAACTGAAGAAGAAACTGAAGAAGAAGAAGAAATTGAAGAAGAAGAAGAAGAAACTACCTCAAAAATGAAGAAAGGAAAAGGTAAAAAAATGACTAAAACTCGGGCCAATACTGCATTAGCGCATGTTATCAACCTTCTTAAAGGAGGCCCCCAAACAAGTAATGCTCTTGCACAATCTCTGCTTGATAATAAGTTAACCAAAAGCGATACACTAAAGAAAGCAAAGAATTTTGTTAGTGTTATGATTTATAATATTAGAAAAAGTGGGGAACATACTCTTGTGGACGTAAAACGGGGAGAGTGGAAAATCGAAGATTAATCTCTTTTGCTTATCTAAAATAGTATTTGGAGACATATATAAATGAGTGATCCGCGCATTGCGTGCCAAGAGAAGTGCACCCGAAGAACACTTGATATTAATTCACCTAAGCTTTTAGGTCGGGGAAATCCTAATGCGGATATTATGTTTATTGGTGACGCACCTAAAACAGATGAAGATATGGAAGGTGAACCATTTGTTGATCTTGCTGGCAGTGCTTTGCGTGAATTACTCTCGGAATATGTAAATATATCTGATGTATACATTACCCATGCAGTAAAATGTGCACACACAGATGATACTAAAAAACCCTCTAAAAAAGAAATTGGATGCTGTCGAGAGTATTTATTAGAAGAGATTAAATCTGTAAATCCTAATGTAATTTGTTGTTTAGGGGCTACTGCTTTAGAAGCCGTGCTCAAGCGCACTGGTATTTCTAAAATTCATAATAATTTATTTTATAGTGATGAATTGAAAAAGAAAGTAATACCGATTTATCACCCAGCGTATATCTTACGTAATCCAGCACTTGAAGAAGATTTATTAAAAGGTATTGCTCTTGTAATAAAAGAGTCTGTTACACCTGATTACCATAAAGCAGCCGATATAAAAATACAACATATGGATGCGGATACTCCTGAAAAAATTGAAAAAGTATTACGTAAATTAGAAAAAGTCAATAAGTTTGTGTTTGATTTAGAAACATCTTCTTTAGATCATAGAGATGCAAAAATTTTATGTTTTTCATTTTCGTGGGGGGCGGGTATAGGAGTAACTATTCCGTACTCAATGGTTACTCCCAAAGTAAAGAAGAGATTGATACGGATTTTTAGAAGTAGAAAAAAGTTAAAAATAGCACATAATATAAAATTCGATTTAAAAATATTAAAAGCACACGGGTTTAGGCCTCGTGGTCCATATTATTGTACTCTGGCTGGTATTGCGCTTGTTGATGAAAACTTAAAGGAAAAAAGCTTAGATGCACTGACTCTCAGGCACACCAATATAGGTGAATACTGGGCTCCGCTGGATAAATTCAAAAAAGAATATTGTAAGATTAATAAAATAAAAGTAGCAGAATTTAGTTATGCATATATTCCATACGATATATTAAAAAAGTATGCACAATATGATGCTGATGTTACATACCGTATCTATGTAATTGTCGATAATGAACTTAATAGACAAGATTTGATTGAATTTTTTAATAATTATACTATGCCTATTTTGCGTGTATTACTTGAAACTGAATATATAGGTATTCGTGTCGATAGAAAAAAATTAAAAAAATTATTAAAAGTTTATGAAAAACGCATAGAAAAAGCTTTAGAAGTAATCATGCAGAACACCTATATAGGTCAATTAGAGGAAATCAGAAAAATAGAAAAAAGTGTAGAGTTAGCGGTGAAGTGGGAAAATGGTAAAACGTTAAAAACTACATATGAAACTCCAGAAGCTTACGCAGCTGTACGTATTAAGCCAAAAGATTATGAGTTTAACCCACGGTCAGTACAGCAACTTCGGCGTGTTTTATTTGAAGTAATGGATATTACTCCGCGAAGTGACGAGCGTACACCTACAGGTGCGCCGTCTACTGACAGTTCTGTGCTCACACGTCTTGCTGAAGAGGATAATGTTGAATTATGTAAAGAAATTATGGAGTATAGACAATTAGTTAAGTTTACGTCAACGTATATAACTAGTGCCATAGAAAAATCAGAATTAAATGGTAGAATACATCCTATGTATAAGCAGCATTATGCAGTTACTGGAAGACTAAGTAGTGCAAATCCTAATTTTCAAAATATCCCAAGAGATGCAAAAGATTATAAGAGTTGTTTATTAGCTGACCCTGGATACATCATTATTAAAGCTGACCTTGCACAAGCAGAATTCCGTTGTTGGGCGCATTACTCCAATGACACCGATATGATCAGGGATATTGAAGCTGGACTAGACATCCATAGAAGAACCGCTGCTGAGATATTTAATAAAGCAGAAGAGGATGTTACCCCCGAAGAACGTACGTTTGCTAAGAATTGTGTGTTTGGGTACATGTACGGTCGTGGAGCTAAGGCTGTGGCTGCTCAGTACGGTATTTCTGTCGAGTACGCTCAAGAAGTCAAAAAGAACTTTTTCGCACGCTATCCTCGTGCCGCTATGTGGCTAAAGAAACAGGTAGCGCATGCACGGGCACATGGGTATGTAACCACATGGATGGGACGTATTAGACGGCTCCCAGAGATTCACAGCCAAGATAACATGGTAGTAGCTGAAGCGGAGCGTCAGGCAAAGAACTCCCCCATCCAGGGACTCGCATCTGACATGAATAATCATTACGGTGTGACGAATATGCGGTTGGCTAAAAAACACGTGTTGGATGTAAAGCCAATGGCTACTGTTCATGATGCTAACTTTATTCAGGTCAAGGTGGCCCAATTGTCAGAGATGGTTAGTATAATGGACAGAGTGGTAAAGAAAGCGTTCCCAGACTTCCGATGTGAAATGAAGCTGGATGTTGAAGTTGGTTTTGACCTCGGAAACATGCAGGGCATTGATGAGTACATGGAGGCAGCATAATGGCGGGCAAAACACTTAAAGTAAGTAAGAAGACTACTCCTAAAAAAAATAAAAAAGATAAAAAAGAAAAAAGTGTTCATGTCGAGAAACAAGATACTCTTAGTGATGCTTTAGATACTTTTAAAACACGTTTTGGTGATGGTGTAATTTATTCTTTTACTGGCGGTGCGATTGATAAAGATGTGGAAGTTGTATCTACTGGATCAATTTTGTTAGATGATGCGCTGGGTATTGGCGGACTTCCTTATGGGCGTGTTGTAGAAATATACGGCCCGGAAGGTGGGGGGAAAACGACTCTTGCACTCCATGTAATTTCTGCTGCACAGAAGGATGGTAAAACTGCTTTATTTGTTGACGCAGAACATGCATTAGACCCGAGTTTAGTTAAGTCTGTTCGTGCAGATTTAGACAAACTTTGTATTGCACAACCTGATAATGGTGAACAAGCTCTGGATATTGTTGAGCATGCCGTAGACGTAGGTCAATTTGGGGTTATTGTAATCGACTCCGTATCAGCACTTACGCCTCGTGCAGAAATTGCTGGAGAAATGGGCGACAGTCACATGGGTTTGCAGGCGCGTATGATGGGCCAGGGCTTGCGCAAGATTGTCGGTAAAGCAAAAAAATCAAATACACTAATCATATTTATTAATCAACTTCGTATGAAAATCGGTGTAGTTTTTGGAAACCCGGAAGTTACCTCTGGTGGAAATGCACTAAAATTTTTTAGCAGCGTACGCTTAGATATCAGAAGGACTGGATCAATCAAAGGAAAAGGGGATAAAATTGTAGGAAACACTGTTAAAATTAAAGTAGTAAAAAATAAATTAGCTCCCCCGTATAAGGTAATTGAAACACGATTAATGTTTGGTAAGGGTCTCAATAAGTATGGGGAACTTATGGATATGGCTATTGAGAAGGATATCGTTGAATTAGCGGGCTCATGGATTACTTATGCAGATATTCGTATTCAAGGAAAAGATAATTTCATACAATTACTTGAATCTGATGATAAATTATATAATAAACTTTTTACGGAAACAAGAAATACAGAATATCAAGAAGATGATGGAGATGCTGATGATTGAAAAACGTTTTGATGTAACGTTTTCTCATAAAATGCCTACTGGAGATATTATAAGTGTGCGTTTTGGGACGACAGCATCGGTAGACGTTCCGCATTCAGAAGAGGCAGCTAAAAAATTATTTAACGATATCTATAAAGCAACAATGCAGGATATTAAGTTAAAAGTTAAACGAGATAAATTTATTAGAACAGCGTATAAAGGTTCTTTACGTGGGATTAAAAAATATGAAACAGAACAGGAAGCAATAAAACTTTTGGAGGATGGAGAAGATGAATGAAAATAAAAGTACAAAAGGATACATCATTAATAAACACGGATATAGAAGCTATGTCTACTATTGATAAATTTTCATTCTTAAAAGGTGAGTATACTCTTGCATCTAAAAATTTACCTGATTACACTTTATTAAAATCTGAATTATCAGATTATATTGTAGCACCTCCAATGGATCCAGATTATGAGAATTTATCTGAAATTAACAGACTATACGCTACGGCACAATCATTTGCATCCAGAGTAACAACGATAGAAATGATTTCAATAGATAATGAAAGTAGGTGGCAACGTATTGTAAACGCTATGGATGAATATATAGAGGATAAAAAAAGTGCACTGCTTGTTTCTGAAGAACTCAGTGAACTTACTGTTGCAAAAGCAAATGCACAAGTTCGAGTTAATCTCAAGAAGGATTATGGGCGTATGCAGAAGTTGAAAAAGATGTATTTGGAAGCTGCCAGTTTTACTAAGATGGTTACTTCCAGAAAAAAAGACCTAGCACAAACAATGATGACTTTAGGGCGACAGGTAAAAGCACTGTCTTTAGACCAACAACTTAATCGGTAATAGGAGAGCACATGGCATTAAAAGTAAAAAAGACTGCAGCAGTACACGTAGACGAAGGTGAATACGTTGCTATTATTTCTGACATCCAACAAAAAGAAGGGCATTTTGGTGATTACTACATTTGGACTTTTATCATTAAGAATGCGATAACAGAAGGAGAACCTGTTTCTGGCACGTGCAAACTAACCGGGCTGACTTCTGATAAACTGTCCGCGAAGAGTAAGATGTATAAGTGGGCAAAAGCTGCAGGATTGGATGTAGAAGACCTCGATGAAATTGATTTAGAAGACGCGTTTAAAAAGAAGATTCGCGTATACATCGAAGATGATGAAGATGATGAAGGACGTACGTGGTCCAAGATTACTAAGGTGCGTGCTGTCCGGCGTAAGAAGACTGCCGAGAAGGAAGAAGAAGCTGAGGAAGAAGCCGAAGAAGAGGCCCCTAAGAAGAAGCAAGGAGCAAGTAAGCGAGCTTCGGTTAAAAAGGCTGCAAAGCCCGCTACTAAGAAAAAAGCAACAAAGCCCAAAGTAGAAGAGGAAGAAGACGTTTTCGCGGATGACGACGATGATGATGATGATGATGATGATGATGACACCGCGCCAGACGATGACGATGATGACGACGATGATGGTTCAGATGATGGGCTTTTCGACGACGATGATGATGATGACGACGATTAGATGAAACCACTCCGGTTTATCCATACTGCGGATTGGCATTGGGGTGCGCATACTGCGCACCCCATTTACTCAAATAATGCCATAATTGACCTCGGAATGCTGAGTATGCGGGAACAGTGTAGCTTTGTTCTCGTAGCTGGGGATGTGTTTGACCGGCCTAATCCCCATCCAAAAATTAAGGATCATTTAGTAGAACAGCTTTTGCCATTTTCAGATTTCGTTCGTTTTATCTTCTTTGTCGGCAACCACGACTATACAACTAAAAGCAAAGATTATCACTCCATAAATTACCTAAAGTATTTTGAACAAGCTACGAAGGGTAAAGGAAATATATACATAGTAGAGCCGGGAGAAAGTATTTACATGGATGATCTTCCTGTTCCAGTTTCCATTTTTGGAATGGACGAGTTTGGAGATTTGTCTGGGTATAAAAAAAAGGACGGGTACAATATTATTACCTGGCATGGCATTGTTCCGGGTATAGATTTTTCAAGCAAAGAAATTATGTCTTCTGCAGCACATAAAGCAGTCGCACAGGTGGTAAAGGATTCTCAAGCGGATTATTTGGCTATGGGGGATATTCACCAACGTACGGCATTTTCCACGAGATGCGCATACTCAGGGCCTCCTGTACAAAAGGGCTATGCAGATACCGGAACCGTGGATGTAGTGACCCTGACCCCCCAAAAAGCCTCAGCGGTGCCTGTTTCATTGAACTTGCCCAAAAAAGTCTTTGTTGCTGTGGCTACCACAAACACAGCTAAGATCATTGCACATGTGCGGAAAACAGTACGCCCAGGAAACATCGTTCGTTTGGCGTTTAGTTTGCCTTTAGAGTCGTGGGCAGCGTTGGATAAGGCCACTCTGCTTGATGCACTGCAAGAGACGTATTCCTGCACTATGTATAACCGCCCCACAACAATTGATGCACCTACAGCGTTGGCTAAGGAGCTAGGGCAATCACGCACTACTGAACAAGATTTAAAAATAATTATTAAGTCTATTTGTGATGAATCCTCAGCAAAAGATGTATATACATATTGCACAGATCTTATAAAGGGTATTGATGCTTAGGATAAAAAAAGTGTGGATGGATGGGTGGTTAAGTTATGATCACGCAGAGATACCCTTGGATATAGAGGGTATCACGCGCATCAGTGGTAAAATGGGATCCGGTAAGTCGGCTATTCTAGAAGCTATTACATATCTCATAACAGGGAAAACTATACGTCAAAAAGATAGTGTGAATGATTTATGCAATAAAATATTAGATAATGGGTACGATATTAAAGTAATGGTAGAGACAGATCGCGCTAATGAAGTTATTATCCAAGAGGTTCGTGGTAGAAAAAATAATGGACTGCACTTTATAATCGATGGTGTGGACAAACGGGGTAAAACAGACGTAGATACACGCAAACGTATTTTAAAATTTTTGGAAATTACACCTACTGAATTTAAGGCAATCAGTGTTGTAGGGCAGAACCAAGCACATACACTTGTAAATGGGTCGGACGCTGAGCGTGCACAAATTATCGTGGATGTATTCGGTTTGTCTGTCTATGACCAGTACATAGCGGAATGTAAATCTGAGATGAAACAATATTCTGTTGACAAGGATAACCTATTTGTAACCATGCAAGCAAAAAAAGAAGAATACGGTAATGTTAAACAGATGCTTGAAAACATCGAAATAAAGATTATTGAAGCTGATAGAGATCAATTAGATACTAAGATAAAAAAATATGAAGATAGACAAGAAGATATTAGAAACATAAAAGAAAATATACAATCGAAATTAAAAGATGTAGATGTAAAATTAGAGGAAAATATTAGATATGCTAACGCAGCATTGGACCTAAGCGATGCACAAAAAGAAATAGAACAGTTGATTGGTACAATTAAACTCGTCTCCAACGCAAAACTTGATAAACAACTTCCTAAATTGGCAAAGTTAGAAGGTACGACGTATAGTGCAGAACAGTCTATTAGAGTTTTAGAAAGGGAGATAGAGAGTACAATTGACTCTCCTAATCTATGCCCAATAACTAATACTGAATGTCCTGTAAATGTTCCTGGAGAAAACAAAGAAAATATATTAGCTAATATAGAGAATAAGATGAATAATGTAACTTTTTTAATAACTAAAAATAAAAAAATAATAAATAAAGTTAAAAAATATAAAGCAATACTTACGCAAAATACGGTAACAAATACTCGGATAACGAAATTACAAAATTCGATAGACACCGCATTACGCATCTTACCAGCGGATTGGGAGCAACAAGACACAAGTGTATATGCAGAAAAACAGAAAAAATTTGAAAACAGAATAACAAAACAAAATGATAAACTTCTTGTACTTTCTGAGCGCATTCGCACAATGCTCCGCACACGTGGCGAAATTGACGCGAATGAAGAGACATTAGATGTACTTGAGGGGCGTGAAACGTTATTATCTACCGTGCTTGAGGACCTTGCGGCGCAACATGATTTAACGGCGTATGCCTATGAAGTATGCGCAGAAGCTCTAGTAGTTTTTAAAAAATTGAAGTTATTTAAAGTGGATGCAGTAATAAAGGTACTTAATAAAGAGGTCTCCAACATACTTCAAAAAATATCTGATGATAAATATAATATTCAGATATCGTCACAAAAGATGTCGGCAGATAACAAGCGGGCGTTGGACAAGGTATCGTTAATTGTCTCCGATGGTTATAAAGAACTTCCAGCAAAAATGTGGTCAGGCGGACAAGTAACTGAGATATCCCTCGCAATAATTCTCGGTACCTGGAAAACTGCTACAAGACTTTCTGGGAAAACCACTACAGCGTTGTGGCTAGACGAGGTGTTTGGGCCTATTGACCAAAAAGCAATTAATAGGGTATTTGAATCGGTTGTTGATGTTTGTGCAGAAGAGCATGTATCATCTGTTTTTATCATTTCACATCGAGATTTGGATAGTAGACTTTTTGATAATGAATTTCACGCCGAAATGTCTAACGGTATATCTACCATAACCTCATAACGTTGGAGTCTTTGTATGCCCAATTTTAACACATTGGCACTGAAAATTTTATCTGATAAGTACTTCGCAGCGGGTGAGACAACGCCTGAACAATTATTTATGCGTGTGGCTAAATCTGTAGCGTTCATTGACGCTCTATGGCGGTCTGTTGAACTTGGACAGTCTACTTACGTGACCCCACTATCTATCGAACTTTTGAGGTATACGTTATCTGAGCAATGTATACAAGTTAAAGATCAGAAAAAATTTCTGCAAAAGGTTGAAGAGCATAAGTTAACTAAGACATATGAAGCATTGGTTGATAAGGGCATGGATATAAGTACTAATGAGCAAAGTATGAAAATATTTGATGAATTTTTTGATCGAAAAGTAGAAGAATATTATACGAGTATGATGGATATGGACTTTATGCCAGGAACACCGACACTTATTAATATTGGGCGACCAATTGGTATGCTATCTAGTTGTTTTTACTTAGAGATAGATGATTCAATGACTGATATTTTTGAAAAAGTAAAGGATGTGGCACTGATAAGTAAAGCGGGTGGGGGCGTTGGCTTGGGTATATCGAAGCTCAGACCAGAAGGAACACCTGTTGGCGATACCAACGGAACAAGTTCAGGACCAATCAGTTTTCTGAAAGTATTTAATGAAACTGGGAATCAAGTGCAACAGGGGGGTATTCGTCGAGCAGCATTAATTGCGACTATGCGAGTAAGTCACCCAGACATTATGAAATTCATTACATGCAAAGCAGAAGAGGGTGTACTTCAAAATTTCAATTTATCTGTTATTGTAGATAATGAATTTATGGAAGCAGTAAGCAAAAATACAGAGTATAGGTTGTGGCACCCAGCATGCAAAGAAGATAAAATAATTGATGCACAAATCATATGGAATAAATTGATAGAAATGGCGCATAAAAACGGGGAACCTGGAATTATTTTTCGAAATAGAACACAAAAAGATGATGTTTTTAATAATAAATTTGGGGACTTAGGCGTAAATCCGTGCGGCGAAATAAATTTGCTCCCGTATGAATCTTGCAACCTGGGTGCAATTAATTTAGGGAATATGATGGCAGAGATTCCCTCACCCACATATGATGGCCAGCTTAATGGTACTTTGGATGAACAAAAACTAAGAGAAGCTGTTCGTATGGGAATTACTTTCTTAGATAACGTTATTGAAATTAATAAATTTCCATTAGAACAAATTCAAGAATGGACTGAAAAAACTCGACGATTAGGTTTAGGTGTTATGGGTTTACACGATCTTATGCTAAAACTTAAGATTAAATATGGTAGTGATGAATCAATCTCCCTAATTTCACAAATTTATAGTATAATAAAAAGTGAAGCATCATATCAATCTACGCTTTTAGGAGAAACACGCGGAGTGCCCTATACAATATCAGAGTATGCTGAACCATTACATAAATGTATGCGTAATGCTGGGCTTCTTGCTGCACAGCCGACAGGCACGGTTGCGATGATTTGTAATCAGGCATCATCAGGAATTGAGCCTGTTTTTCAATTCGAATATGGTAGAAAAGATAGTTATGGTAAACACGAGATTCAACACTTTATCAAGCAACAGTATGGAGAAAACCTTCCACCGTACGCTGTAACCGCCCTAGATATTCCCGCACAAACACACGTAGAAGTACAAGCTGCTTTACAGAAATTTATTGACAATGCGATATCTAAAACAGTAAATTTACCTAATGACGCAACAATAGAAAATGTAGCAGCCACATATACTCTCGCATACGAAAGTAATTGTAAATCCATTACTGTTTATAGGAGCGGTAGCCGTAAAGAAGAAGTGCTAAGCACAATCGGTAAAAACCAACCTGTAGTACCTGTTGAAAAAATAGAGCAAATTAGTCAACGTATGGTGCGTGATCGCCCACGTGTTTTATTCGGCGCAACTACAAGAATTAATACACCTGGCGGAAAAGCGTACATTACAGTAAATGAAGATGATGACGGTGTTCGTGAAGTGTTTGTACACATAAGTAAGGCTGGGTCGGAAACAAACACCCATGTAGAAGCAGAAGGTCGTTTAATATCAAATTCATTAAAATATCGAGTTCCACCGAATGATATTATCGGGCATCTTAAAGGACATAAATCTAATCCAATACTAGATTGCGGAAAATCAATAAAAAGTGTTCCAGATGCCGTTGCAATTGCTATGCAAGAGTATTTGGATAGCTATGAAGGATTTTCTACATACATCGAAGAGGAAGTCGCTAAAATCGCGCAAAACACACCAATAAATACAGACCTACATGAGATATCTGGAGAACTTTGCCCAGAATGTGGAGAAGTACTGTATATGGCTGGTGGGTGCACTGAGTGCACGTCGTGCGGATTTAGTCGCTGTGGATAATGTGCTTTTTTAAAAAATGCGTTCTTAGGCACGAACAGTTGCCAATATTGCCCTGCGATTGTACAGAGTGTGATTGGTATATCGATAGAGAGATATATAATAATTGTTTTTGGTTATTAGCAGAAACTCTCAATTCCCACCAATACCTATCATATGCAGAAATAGCAGATATTATGGATGTACCTGCAGATGATGTTGAGGTTATATTTAATACCGCATTATCCAAAATACGCAATAAATTGTCGTATGTCTTAGGGAAAGAGACGTTAGACAACGAAAGTTAAACAATTTGGAGAGAAGTGTGGTATACCCGAATAAGGATATTGTGGAAAAGTATATGCACAAGAAGATTTGTGCACTACAATTTGAAAATGATCTTTTACAATCCTGGATAAAAGAAGGTAAGACAGATACTAAATGCGTTGTATGCGGTGCAGAAATAAAAAATCTTAGCATTCAACGTATGCTACGACCCTATCTGTGGTGTTGTAGAGAATGTTTCCAATACAAGCCTGGAAAAATAATTGATTTAGAAGTAGAGTACAATATGGGTATTGTGGATATTCTTAAAAAAACAACTAGTAGATATGGTAATATAAAGTCACAGTGTGATGCATTAGGTATTTGTATTCCGTATTTTTATGATATAATTGCAAAATACTGCAAAGAATTTGGAAGTCATATTGAGTTTATGTCTGAGTATACCACAGGCAAAAGGAAAGAAACTTACAAGAAAAAGCTTATAAACAGTAAGAAACCAAGGAGTGGATAATGAGTGATACCCTTAAACGCCTACAAACGATCAGCCATAGACTACACAAGGATAAGTCAGAAGTAGCGACATCCTTTTTATCAACACTTAAAGAATCCCTTGCAAAGCGTGGGTATCGCGCTGATCTGGCATTGGGGACAGAGGCCCGCAGTACATCGGGAGCATTCTCTGCACACGTGTCTTTTGATTCTCGGCTTGGTATTCCTTCTGAAAAAGATTTAATTACGCTAGTAGCACAAGCTTATCCTACACATGAAATTCAGTGGGAAATGGCCGAGGTAGACACTGAAAACGGTGTTGTGGCCATGCATTTAGAACCAGGAATTGAAGTGCTCCCCATCAGTAGCCTTACAGAAATCCCTCCTGAGTTCAAAGCAATGGGAACAGGCCTGTATAAGCGCGCTGTAGATCATACAGTCAATGAAATCTGGACGCTTAAAAAGGGTGATGATGGGTTAGCTTTATACCGCAATCATGATGATGTAGAAATCGTAGCGGAAGAAAACAGTCTACGAGCAGGTGATATTGCGAATACGCCTTATGGTCCAGCAAAGATTATTCGATTCGATGATCAAGGCAACGCGATTGTTTTGGTCGGTGAAAAGAAGCGTTTAATTGCTGCAAAAGACTTGGGTATGTATTCTATTGAGAAAGAAAAAACTAAGTTAAAAGATTACTACTCAGAAGCGTATGGCGATGCTGAGTTCGCAAGCGGTCTAGTAGAGGATTATACTACCCGTAGCAAAAACACAAAAACAAAGAAAAAGAAATAAGGGGGCATTCCCTATGCGTATTACAGCCAATTCGGTAATTCGAGAGGCTAAGCCCCGTAAAAAAGCAGGAAGTATACGTAAAAAAGCTTTATTTATGGATTTGCTTAGTTCTGATGCTATTAAATGGATTGCTACAACTGCACAAAATCGTGCGGGTACCGCATTATTGGCTGGAGGTCCTGCAACCCCAGAACAAGCAGACAAAGCTATAGA